>Ga0193951_1001255_pt1 | contig 11322 bp, 11 predicted proteins | sample BB_2_MG_FD_140370 | JGI IMG/M metagenome (GOLD analysis project Ga0193951, IMG submission 140370) | Microbial mat bacterial communities from the Broadkill River, Lewes, Delaware, United States - BB_2_MG | ecosystem: Environmental > Aquatic > Freshwater > River > Microbial mats | place: USA... | reverse complement strand
CTGCGCTCAAACAGGGTTTTTGGCTGATCACCGCCTCCGCACTGCCTTTTCGGGCCGTTTCAGAGTCGGCCTGACTAGCGGTGCCAGCGGCGAGTGCATCGCACTGGCATGGGTTTTGTGGCTCTCGTTCCCACGCTCCGCGTGGTAATGCATAGCCTGGATGCTACAGCGCTATTTGTCGCCGCCTTGAGCCACCAGCTGATCGCCAGCGAGCTGGCTCCTACGATGTTTGCTTTGTTTCTGCGTTGTGGTTATTCGTTGGCACCGCTGTTGCGCCGACTCTGAACGGCCCGCTGAGGGGCGCTGACTGTCGCGATCAGAGGAAAATTTGTCTGAGCGAGGAACGAGTGAGTTTATTTTCCTCAGCGACAGGCAGTGGCCAGCAGCGGATATAGCCGTTCTGTGGAGGTGCAGGGATTGTTAAGGGCGAAGCCCTTGACGCGCCAGCAGGCAAGACCATAACCAGCTTTGGCACTGACTCTCCGCGATAGCGCGGGTACCACTGTGCCTGACTCCTGTAGCGGCGCCTCCGCATGCGTCAGATGCTGGAGCAAGGCCCGGACGCTCACGGAGTGAGCTGCTACAGCCCCCCTCTGATAGTTTTGAACAACTTTATCGTCAGTTTCCGTCATTGTTGAAAATCGACCTTTTTCCCAGACTGTAGGCATATAAAAACAGCCTTCAACAGGCAGCGAAAGGACAGGTAACCCTATGAGTTCAATACGTTTTGATCAAAAAACAGTGGTAGTCACCGGTGCCGGTGGTGGTCTGGGTCGGGCCTATGCGCTGGCGTTTGCACGCCGCGGTGCACGGGTTGTGGTGAATGATCTGGGTGGTAGCGGTAGCGGTGAGGGTCAAAGCTCATCAGCGGCGGATGCGGTGGTTGAAGAGATCCGTGCCTTTGGTGGCGAAGCGGTTGCCAACTACAACTCGGTAGAAGACGGCGACAAGATCATTCAGACCGCGCTGGATAACTACGGCCGGGTCGATGTGCTGATCAATAACGCCGGTATTCTGCGCGATAGCTCCTTCGCAAAGATGACCGATCAGGACTGGGACCTGATCCAGACCGTACACATGAAGGGCGCTTTCTCAGTCACTAAAGCAGCCTGGCCAGTCATGCGTGAGCAGAACTTCGGTCGCATCATCTTCACTGCCTCCGCCGCTGGTATCTACGGCAACTTTGGCCAGGCCAACTACAGTGCCGCCAAACTGGGCCTGTTTGGTCTGACCCAGACGCTGGCCATTGAAGGCGCGAAGAACAACATTAAAGCCAACTGTATTGCGCCGATTGCCGGTTCCCGGCTGACCGAAACCATTATGCCGGCCGAAGTGGTAGCTGCGCTGAAACCGGAAGCGGTGGCCGCGCTGGTGGTCAGCCTCTGTGCTGAAGATTGCGAAGAGAGCGGTGCGCTGTATGAAACCGGTGCTGGCTGGACAGCCAAGCTGCGCTGGGAGCGCAGCCAGGGTGTGATTCTGCAGGGTGATGATGCCCAGGATGCCGATCAGGTTGCGGCCCAGCTGGCAGCAGCGGGTGATTTCACCGGTGCTGATCATCCGGCCTCTATTCAGGACACCTTTACCCCGGTGATGGGCCGTATCGGTGCCAGCCAGGCCAAACCTGAACCCCAGAAAGCCTGATATCAACGGTCTTTGCACGGACAGCGATATGCCAGCAGGCCGCGCTGCCCTCCCTTTTCAACCCTCGGGCCCAGTGCGGCCCGAGGGCACACAGAGAGATAGCTATGACAAATTTTGCCCAGGTTGCCGGTGTCGGCATGGTGAAGTTCTGTAAACCCGGCCAGCAGAACCCGTATCGGGTGATGGCGGCGGATGCGATTCGGGCGGCACTGAAAGATGCGGGCCTGACACTGGACCATGTGCAGCAGGCCTATGCTGCCTATATCTACGGCGACAGTACCTGTGGTCAGCACGCGCTGTACGACGTCGGCAAAACTGGTATTCCGGTGGTAAACGTGAACAACAACTGCAGCTCCGGTTCCACGGCGCTGTTCCTGGCGCGCCAGGCGGTGCAGTCCGGTGCGGTTGAGTGTGCATTGGCGTTTGGTTTTGAAGAGATGCAGCCCGGTGCGCTGGGCTCCCACTGGGATGATCGCGAATCACCGTTTGACCCGATGATGAGTGCGTTGAAAGAAGCCGCGCCACAAGCTCCTGATGGCCCGCTGGCCCTGCGGATGTTTGGTTCAGCTGGCACCGCCTATATCGAAAAATACGGTGCTAACCCGGATATATTCGCCAAGGTTTCGGTGAAAACCCGTAGCCATGCCGTCAAAAACCCGCTGTCACTGTTTAACACCGCACTGACCGTTGAAGAAGTGATGGCCGCGCCGACTATCTATGCCCCTTATCTGACCCGTCTGATGGCGTGCCCGCCGACCTGTGGTGCGGCAGCTGCGGTGGTGTGTAGTGCAGAATTTGCCCGTAAACACGGCATCAGCGCCGGTGTTGAGATTATCGGCCAGTCGATGGCTACCGATATCGAAAACAGCTGGGATAACCCGATTGATCTGATCGGCGCGAAGATGACGGCCAAAGCTGCCAATGAGGTGTATGAGCAGGCGGGCTTTGGGGTTGAAGAGGTGGATGTGGTTGAGCTGCATGACTGTTTCACGCCGAACGAAGTCATCACCTATGAAGGGCTGGGTCTGTGTCCTGAGGGCGGTGCGGAGAAATTTATCAACGATGGCGACAACACCCACGGCGGCAAGTTTGTGGTTAACCCGTCGGGCGGTCTGATGTCCAAGGGCCATCCGATTGGCGCGACGGGTCTGGCGCAGTGTACCGAGCTGGTGTGGCATCTGCGCGGCACCGCCGGTGAGCGTCAGGTGGAAGGGGCGCGGGTTGCGCTGCAGCACAACCTTGGCCTGGGTGGCGCAGCGGTTGTCACCATGTACCGCAAGGTCTGAACGGTCACTGTCTGAGGAGAATGCCGATGTTAGATCGAAGCAAGATAGGTCAGCAGTTTGCGCCGCTGGTGGTACCGATTGAAAGTGGCCGGTTGAAGTTTTTCGCCAAGGCGATTGGCGAAACCAGCCCGGTATACACCGACGAAGCAGCGGCCCGTGATGCCGGTTACAAAAACCTGCCTGCGCCACCAACGTTTGCCATGGTGCTGGATATGGAGTCCGAGGCCGACTTGCCACCTGAGGTGGAGCTGCTGCAGCTCGACGTCGGTCGCATTCTGCATGGCTCTCAGAGCTTTGAATATCTGGGTCAGATGTATGCCGGGGATGTGATCACCGTGCGCCGCACGCTGGTGGATATCTACGATAAGAAGGGCGGAGCGCTGGAGTTTGTGGTGACCGAGAATACTTATACCAATCAGGACGATCAGCTGGTGGCGAAAACCGGCTGTACCCTGGTGTATCGCAACGCGTGAGGGCGCAGACCATGTCAGAGATAACCCTGGGTTACGAGATCCCCACCTTGCAGTTGCCACCGATCAGCCGCCATACCCTGGCGCTGTATTGCGGCGCGTCTGGCGATCATAACCCGATCCATGTGGATTCGGACTTTGCTAAAAAAGCCGGTATGCCCGATGTGTTTGCCCACGGCATGCTGTCGATGGCCTACCTGGGCCGGATGCTGACCAACTGGCAGCCGCAAAGCCAGCTGCGCAGTTTCAGCAGCCGTTTTGCTGCCATTACCCAGCTGCGCGATGTGATCAGCTGTAGCGGCAAGGTCGTCGAGCTGTTTGAGGTTGAGGGCGAGTCCCGCGCCCGGCTGGAGATCAGCGCTGCCAAAGCCAGTGGCGAACAGACGCTGATTGGCGAAGCCGTGGTTGCACTTTAAACCACCCTGAATCAAGTGTGTTGTCGCCATACCCTCTGTTGCTGAAACCTGCGGAGCGGGCTGCTAAAAGTGGTGTTGGCGATGACCCTGAAATGAGATGAAAACGATGAGCCAGACATACGAACAAAGCGAACTGGATCTGTTCCGCGATAACGTGCGCCGCTATGTGGAAAACGAAATCAGCCCGCAGTACGAGCAGTGGGAACACGATGGCATGGTGCCGCGTACGGTCTGGAACCAGCTGGGCGAACAGGGTTTTCTCTGTGTCGATGTGCCTGAGCAGTACGGTGGCTTCGGTGTGCCGTTCCGCTTCTCCATGGTGGTGGCAGAAGAGTTCGCTCGGGCTAACTGCATGGGTCTGGGCGGCGGCATGGCGGTGCACTCCGACATTGTTGCTCACTATATTGTTGACTCCGGCAGTGAAGCGCAGAAAGAACATTACCTGCCGAAGATGGTCAGCGGTGAGCTGGTCGGTGCCATTGCGATGACTGAGCCAGGCACCGGTTCTGATCTGCAGGGTGTGCGTACCAGCGCCAGGCTGGATGGCGATGAGTATGTGATCAACGGATCGAAAACCTTTATCTCCAACGGCCAGCACTGTGACCTGGTGGTGGTTGTGGCCCGCACTGACCCGGACGCGCCGGGCTCGCGCGGTCTGTCGCTGTTTATTGTCGACTGTGATACAGCGGGTTTTGAACGTGGCCGTAATCTGGACAAGATTGGTTGTCACGCTGCAGATACGTCGGAGATGTTCTTCCAGGATGTACGGGTGCCACGCTCCGCTCTGCTGGGTGAGCTTAATGGTGGCTTTGCGGTGCTGATGAACGAGCTGGCCCGTGAGCGACTGAGCCTGGCGGTGTGTGGTGTCGCGGCTGCAGAAGGGGCACTGGCGCTGACGGTGGACTACGTAAAAGAGCGTAAGGCCTTTGGCAAAGCCATCGCTGATTTCCAGAACACCCGCTTCAAACTGGCCGAGATGCAGACCGATATGCGGGTGAATAAAGCGTTCGTTAATGAGTGTGTAGACCGCTTTGAAGCCGGAGAACTGGATGTGACCTCCGTCAGTATGGCCAAGCTGTCGGCCACTGAGATGCAGGGCCGGGTGGTGGATGGCTGTCTGCAGCTGTTCGGTGGCTACGGTTATATGACGGAGTACCCGATCTCCCGTGCCTACACCGATGCCCGTGTACAGCGTATTTACGGCGGCACCTCGGAGATTATGAAAGAGCTGATCTCCCGCGACGTACTCAGTTAACCGGTTGATCTGTGGTGCAAGGTTTGCCGGACGTTACTGCCCCCCTTGTAACGGTCCGGCTTTTTTGTGCCTGCTCCCCGCATCCGGCGTGTAACTCGTGTGGCTGTGGGCAAGGGTTCGGCGGCCAGGGTCAAACCTGATGTCGGGCACCGTCATATAGTGAAGGCAGACCTGATGTTTATCGCACTGGAGAGACAATGGACACAACGCTGAAGGCTTTACGTATTCTGATTATTCCCTTCTGGGGGTTGGTGTTGCTGGCGCCCTTTAGTGCGTTACTTGCTGAGTATCAATCCCTGCTATTTCAGCTCGGTGCTCTGGTGCTGGTTGCCCATCTGATCGAAATCCCTTTGTTCTTTGGCCGCTTCAAAAATAGCCCGGGTGGCTGGTTGCAGGCCACAGTGCTAACCCTGGTTTTTGGCATGTTTCATCTGCTGCGTTACCCCGCACGCAAGGTGTAACAGGCCCCGATTTAATGGCCGCTTCCCAGGCCGGAAAACAATAAGAGAGGACGCTATGTCACAGCAAACCCCATTAACCCGCTACCCGTTGATTATCAACGGCGAGCGAAGCGAACCACTGGCTGGCCAGTATGGTGATGTGATTAACCCCGCCACCGGTGAGGTGACCGCCCAGGTTGCCCGTGGTGATGCTGATGACCTGGAGCGGGCTGTTACCGCTGCCCGGGCTGCGTTTAATGATCCAGCCTGGCGCAAAATGGATCCGATGGCCCGTTCTAAAATACTCTATGCCATTGCCAATCAGATTCTGGCGAACGCGCCTGAGTTGGCGGCACTTGAGGTGGCCTGTTCTGGCGGCACCATCAGCCGGGTGATGGGGCTGGATATTCCCGCCGTGGCGGATCTGTTTATGACCCTGGCCGAAGAGGTTAAAACCTACCCGTTTGTACATAACCTGCCTCCACGGCCGTTGCCGGAAGCCTGCCATACCCAGGTGCGTAAAGAAGCGATTGGTGTCTGTGGTCTGATCACTGCCTGGAACTTCCCGATCCTGCTGTTCTGTATGAAAGTCGCACCGGCTCTGGCAGCGGGCAACGCGGTGATTGTGAAACCGGCGGAGACCACGCCGACCTCAACGGTCCGGCTGGCCGAGCTGATCTCTGAAGTGGTGCCTAAAGGGGTGATGAACGTGGTCACCGGGCGTGGTTCGGTGGTGGGTGAGGCGATGTCGCTGCATCCGGGCATCGACAAGATCTCGTTCACCGGTTCTACCTCCATGGGTAAGCATGTGCAGCGCAACGCCGCTGAAACACTGAAGCGGGTGACGGTGGAACTCGGTGGTAAAGGCCCGGCGATTGTAATGCCCGATGCGGATCTGGATCTGGTGTCTTACGGTGCTCTGTTCGGGGTGTACCTTAACTCCGGCCAGGCCTGTGAGTCGGGCACCCGTTTGCTGGTGCATGACAGCGTGTATGACCAGACGATTGAAAAGCTGGTGAAGGTTTCCGGCCAGATGGTGTTGGGTAACCCGGCGCTGCCAACCACCAGCATGGGGCCGATGACGTCCCATAGTCATGGTGAGTCGGTACTGGGGTATGTGGCCTCGGCAATCGAAGAAGGTGCACGGGTCGTGTGCGGTGGTAAACGGGCAGAGGTGGCTGGTTGTGAAGGGGGCTTCTTCGTTGAGCCAACCATCCTGGCTGATGTGACCAATGATATGAAAGTGGCCCGCGAAGAGATTTTTGGTCCGGTACTGTCGGTGATCCGTTTCAGCACAGTGGAAGAGGCGATCGCCATTGCTAACGACAATGATTACGGCTTATCCGCCGGGGTCTGGAGTCAGGATCTGGTGCAGGCGCAGGAGATTGCGCAGGATCTGCAAGCCGGTTCGGTGTGGATTAATGACTGGCACATGATGCGTACTGATGCCCCATTCGGAGGCTATAAACAGAGTGGTTATGGTCGCGAGTTTGGCCGTTACAGCATTGATTCGTATGTAGAAACCAAAGCGGTGAACACCGCCTTTGAACGGGACTATCGCAAGAAAGCGCTGTACCCGATTCTGCACAAAACTTTCAGCTGATCAGCCCGAACGCGAACAGAGGCCAAAGACTATGTCATCTACCGGATACCTTCAGTACACCATGCGCACCGTTGTTCATTGCGGTGCCGGTTCTATTATTCGCATTCCTGCCCTGTTTGAGGGGCTGGGTGCCAAACGGGTGCTTTTGCTCAGTGATGCCGGCCTTGAACAGGTCGGTATTGTTGATCAGGTGGTACGTGCTTTTAATGCAGGCAGCAGTGGCACCAACCCGGCACTGGCCGGGGTGTTTACCGGTGTCGCCCCGGACGCAGCCTGTGACACCGTGAATGAAGCATTGCGTTATGCCCGTGAAGTGGCAGCGGATGCCATTCTGGCGGTCGGCGGCGGCAGTGTGATGGATGCTGCCAAAGGGGTGAAATACGCCCTGCACCATAACCTGACAGATATTCGTGATGCGATTCAGGCGGGTATCAAACTTGAGAGCTGGCCCAACGCCCGCAAAATGGATATCCACCATATAGCCGTGCCAACCACGGCGGGCACGGGCGCTGAGGTCACGCCGGGTGCGGTGCTGTACAACGAAGAAGCAGGCATCAAAGGCAACCTGGCTGTACCGTTTATCGAAGCCGATATGGCAGTGCTGGATGCTAACCTGACGTTGGGCCTGCCGCCACATATTACTGCCTCGACCGGGATGGATGCCCTGACCCACGCACTGGAAACTGTTGCCTCGCCAGGGGCTAACCACTTTACCGATGCCCACGCCATTGTGTCGGCTCAGCTGGTGGAGCGTAATCTGGCAACGGCCGTTAATGATGGTCGCAATGTGGATGCCCGTTCAAGTATGCTACAAGCCAGTACCATGGCCTGTAATGCGTTTCTGAATGCGCTTAATGCCATGCCGGTGCATAACTGTGCTCATGCGTTCGGGGCGATGTTCCATATTCCCCATGGTGATGCCAATGCGGTGTTGCTGCCGATCGTGATGGAGGAGCTGCGGGATTACTACCTGCCTAATGCGGCCCGCCTTGCCCAGTCGCTGAACCTCAATGTGGTTGGCCAGAGCGCTGACGATCAGCTGGATGCAGTGATTACACGACTGCGCAACCTGCTGGCAGAAACGGGCCAGGCCGATACCTTTGCCCGCTTTAATATCCCGGCTGAGTCGATGGAAAAACTGGTGATGGCGGTGGCCTCAGATCCGGTTGGTCTGTTCTATCCGATTCCGCCGGAGAAAATCGTGGCGATTGCCACCCGTGCCATGGGCTAACGGCCTCGCTACAGGATAAAGCGTTAACGGATGGCGGTCTGCCCGTATGACCGCCATTTCGCTCCATAACCACCACAACAAAAATAACAGGTGAGACGATGGATCAGATATCAATGCACAACCACTACCTGCTGGCGATAACCGAGGCGGTGTCGCGGGCGGGTGGTCAGAATTCGCAGCTGCTTCGCCAGGCGGGGATCAGCCCTCTGTTACTGACTGAGCAGGTTCAACGGGTGCCACTGGATGACTTTGTCAGTTACTGCCGGTTGGCCTGGGGGGCGCTCGGAGATGAGTTGTTTGGTCTTAGTGGTCAGCCCTGTCATCCGGGTACCTTTGCCTTTCTGGCAGAGCAGTGCCTGAGTTGTAAAACTTTGCGCCAGGCGCTGGATAAAGCTGAGCAGTTTTATCAGCTGTTTACCCAGCTGCGCGTGCAGCGTAGTGAAGAAAATGGCACGGTGCGGCTGGAAGTGGTCCGCCTGCAGCCCGAGTTGGACCCGGACAAGTTGCTGGTCGATTTCCTGTTGACCACATGGCATCGCTTTATTAGCTGGCTGGCCGGGGCTCAGGTGGTGCTGACCCAGGTTGAGTTTGACTTTTCCCCGCCGTCTCACCTGCATGAATACAAATATATGTTACCGGCTAGCCACCGTTTTGATGGTGAGTGTAACGCGCTGTATTTCAGTGAGGAGTATCTGAGTAAACCGATCAACCGTGAGTCGGTGGAGTTGCAGGCGTTTCTGACCGATTTCCCGTTCAGTGTGTTGATCCCGCCAGAAATTGATGACAGCTTTGCGGCGAAGGTGCGTTGCTGGGTAAAGCGCTATGCCGACTTTCCGATCGCGCTGCCTGATTTTGATCAGGTGGCCAGTGGCCTGAATCTGACGTCTTCAACGTTGCGGCGTAAATTGAAAGCCGAAGGTACTTCCTACCAGCAGATTAAAGACCTGCTGCGCCGTGATCTGGCGATTGACCATATGCAGGCCAGCGCGCTGTCGATCAGTGAAATCGCCCATCGGGTCGGGTTTACCGAGCCTGGGGCCTTTATTCGTGCTTTTAAGAACTGGACCGGGGTAACGCCTGGCTGTTATCGCAGTGCCTGCTGTTAACAGTCTGCCGGGATGTTCTGAGGCTCGCGTTTTCTGAATGGGTGTCTGGATGGGTGCCAGCCCTTCCAGCTTAGGACGGCTGTCCCAGGATATGAGTGCACCCAGGTTGGTCAATATACCCAGACGGGGCTTTTGTGGGACCGGTGTCTCACCGGGAATGGCTCTGGGCAGCGCCTGTGTTATCAGGGCCTTCCATGGCCCCTGTAATGATTCAATCTGTATAAAAGACCCGTGATCAGTAGCCCTTAAACATCGGTTTACGTTTCTCGCCAAAGGCTGTGAGCGCTTCGCGGAAGTCTTCGCTCAGCTGGCACTGGCGCTGCAGGGTTGCTTCAACGCTGATGCTGTCCGCCAGGCTGTTGCTCTGGGCGGCGCGCAAGGCCTGTTTACCCAATCGCAGGGAAAGCGGAGCACGGTTGGCCAGTTTGCCAGCCCAGTGCTGGGCGCGGCTGTGCAGCTCGGCTGCTGGAACGACTTTATTACACAACCCCAGATTCAGACACGTCATCGCATCCAGTCGCTGTGCTTCGGCGATAATGGCAAAGGCGCGTTTGCTACCCAGCTGGTTCACCAGCTGCCAGCTACAACCACCATCGGGCACCAGGCTGATATCACTGAAAGCGAAATACAGCTGGGCATCGTCGGCCATCACACACAGATCTGCCGCCAGCGCGATGGCGGCACCAATTCCGGCAGCGTTGCCGTTAACGACACTGATCACCGGCTTATCCATCTCGGCCAGGGCCAGCAGCAGGGGTTTGCAGGTGTCGTTGAGGAAGTCCTCGATGTTGACCTTGAGTACAGCAGGCGTCAGCTCGGCCCCGGCACAGAAGTTTTTACCGTTGGCGTTGAGCAGCAATACGTTTACCTGCGGATCACTGGCGGCCATATCAACCACATGACGCAGCTGTTCGGCAAACTCCACGCTCAGGGCGTTGGCGTTGTGAACCCGGTTCAGGGTCAGGGTGGCGACACCGTCTTCCACCAGGTAAAGGATATCGGATGAGGCGGTCATAACAGCTCCAGATAGAGGTTGGGAATGGCTGTTACTCTGCGGGTTCCGGCAGGGGCGGGCAATGACCGCATATCTCATATCAATCAGCGATAACTATCAGTCTGACGTCATGGCCGGGTGTCAGTTGTGGTGCATAAATATGATTGCTGCGGTCATTGTTGCGAAGACGGACGGAGCCAGACAATGGGGCCAACAAATTGCTATCTGCTGGAGCTGTCGATGTCGCCACTGGACTCACTGAAAGTACTGGATTTCTCAACCCTGTTGCCAGGCCCTTATGCCTCGATGATGCTGGCGGATCTGGGGGCTGATGTATTGCGGGTAGAAGCACCTGGAAGGCCCGACCTGTGCCGGATGCTACCGCCGTTTGTGGATGGCACCTCGGCGGCCCATGGTTACCTGAACCGCTCCAAACGCTCGCTGGCGCTGGACCTCAAGCAGCCGCAGGCGATTGAAATTGTGAAACAGCTGGTGGCTGACTATGACATTGTGCTGGAGCAGTTTCGCCCGGGTGTGATGGACCGGCTGGGGCTGGGCTACGAGGCGCTGAAGGCGATTAATCCGAAACTGATTTACTGTTCGATCACCGGCTTTGGCCAGACCGGCCCCTATAAAGACCGCCCAGGCCACGATATTAACTATCTGGCGCTGGCCGGGGTCAGCAGTTATACCGGCCGCAAGGGCGATGGCCCCTTGCCAATCGGCGTACAGGTGGCGGATGTGGCAGGTGGCTCACTGCATGGGGTGGTGGGCATTCTCAGTGCGGTGATTCAGCGCCAGCTGACGGGCGAAGGCCAGCAGGTGGACATCAGTATGACCGATGCCGCGCTGGCGTTGAACGGTATGGCCGGGGCAGCCT
>Ga0193951_1001254_pt1 | contig 11324 bp, 13 predicted proteins | sample BB_2_MG_FD_140370 | JGI IMG/M metagenome (GOLD analysis project Ga0193951, IMG submission 140370) | Microbial mat bacterial communities from the Broadkill River, Lewes, Delaware, United States - BB_2_MG | ecosystem: Environmental > Aquatic > Freshwater > River > Microbial mats | place: USA... | reverse complement strand
CTTAGAAAAATATAGGATTAGCATGAAAGAATTTAACTTAAATCAAGAAATGAAAAATTACGTATATATATTAACTGCATCTATTGTACTTGCAATAGGTATTGTCGGTTTTTTTGTTCCTAACAAAATAATTACAGGTGGAACAGCTGGTCTTGCTCTTTTACTTCATTACGTAACTTCATTCTCTATTGGTACATTAATTGCTTTAGTAAACTTACCTCTTTTAATACTTGGTTGGAAATATCTTGGAAAAATGTTTGCAATAAGAACTGTAATTACAATAGTTCTCATATCTCTAGCTATTGATTTTTTTGATAAAGTTATCAAGCTAGAACCATTTATTCAAGACATGGCACTAGCTTCTATATTTGGTGGTATTTTTATAGGTGTTGGTCTAGCATTAGTAATAAAAGGAAACTCTAGTGCAGGTGGTTCAACTATTGTAGCTAGAATTGTTGCATCTAAAAGTGAAATCAAACCTGGAAATGTGATACTTGTAATTGACTCAATAATTATTCTCTCTTCTTTATTTATTTTTGAAGACAATGCAAGAGTTCTATGGAGTATTGTAAGTATTTATATAACTACAAAAATAATTGATACTATTTTAACAGGTAGATTAAATAAAAAAGTTGTATATCTTGTAACAAATAAAACAGAGCTTTTAAAAGAAAAAATCACTACTCAATTAGGCCCAGAAGGTACTATTATAAAAGGTGATGGACTTTATGAAGGACAAGATAAAAGAATGATTCTTCTAATTGTAGAAGTAAATAAACTTCAACTTTTAAGACAAATGGTCAAAGAAACAGACCCCAAAGAAGGTTTTTTGATTATTACAGAAGCTACTGAGATGTTAGGACGAGGTCACTAACACTCATTAGCAAATAACTTTATACTTTTCTACAAGTTTAGATATCTCTTTTCCCAAAGAGTTTAACTTTTCTATTGATAATCTTTGTTTTGTTCCTGAAATACCAACTGCTCCAATTAATATATTTTCATGATTAAACAAAGGTACTGCTACACAAGACATATTATCTTGATATTCACTATTGTCAATTGAGTAGCCATTTTGTTTTACTTCTTCAATTGTTTTTTGTAAAAAGCTTATATCTGTAATTGTATTATGAGTATAAGAATTTAATTTTATTGGTTCTAAATCATAGTTTCCAAAAGCTAAGATTGATTTACCTAGAGCATTTGTATGTAAAGGTGCTTGAAGACCAATATTGTTTCTTGTTTTAACTTTTCTATTGGATTTATCAAGTTGATTTACATATAAAACTTTATAATCATCAAATACACCAAAGTATGCACACTCTTGGGTAAGTTCATAGATACTTTCTAATATAGGTTTTGTTTTTTGAACTAAAATTTGTATTTTAGTTTTCTGAGTAGTTTTATCTTCCAAAGATTTAGGAATAATCTCATTTGAACTATCTACATAAGTTATATACTCTTCGTCTTTTAGAGTTTGTAAAATTCGAGACATAGTACTTTTATTTATACTTAATCGTTCACAAAGAATAGAAGCTAAAATAGGTTTTCCATAGTTTACTATCTCTTTATAAACTTGCAAACCTTTTGTTAAAGATTGTAGTTGAGTTGACATTTGAATCCTTGTGCAAAACTAATTTAATAGTTTTGCACAAGTTTTATAAAAGTTCATTAAATTTTGCAAGCCATTGTGGATGTGCAGGCCAAGCAGCAGCTGTAACTAGATTCCCATCTACGTGAGCTGATTCAAAACCAATGTCAATCCAAGTTCCACCTTTCATACTTAAATCAGGTGCACAAGCTGGATAACAAGAACAAGTTTTACCTTCAACAACATCAGCAGCAACTAAAACTTGAATACCATGACAAACAGAAGCAATTGGTTTGTTTTTATTGTTAAAATCTTTTACAATATCTAATACTCTTTGATTAAGTCTAATATACTCAGGAGCTCTACCACCTGGAACAACAAGTGCGTCATATGAAGTTTCATCTACCTCATCAAATGTTGCATTTAATGTAAAGTTATGACCTGGTTTTTCTGTATAAGTTTGGTCACCCTCAAAGTCATGGATTGCAGTTTTAATCTGTTCCCCTGCTTTCTTATCTGGACAAACAACATCAACTGTATGACCTAACATTGATAATGCTTGAAAGGGAACCATTAATTCATAATCTTCTACAAAATCACCTGCTAATACTAAAATTCTTTTTGACATAATCATCTCCTCGATTTGATTTTAAAAATCTTAATACAAGATGGATTAATAATATATATACAATAAACATTAATCTTTTCAAGTTTCATATAATGAAACTACTTTTTTAACAAATATATCTTTCCACTATCAGTTGAAAATAGAATTTCCCCTAAAGGCGATTCAACTATATTTCTAACTCTTTGATTTAATTTTGAAAGTATTCTATCTTCTTTCAAAAATTTACCTTCATCATTCATAGTTATGATATTAATATGTGTTAATTTTAATGCTCCAATTAAAAGTTTTCCCTCTAATTTTTTAAATAGTTTTCCAGAGTATACAATCAAAGAACTTGGTGCAATAGAAGGAATATAATATTTTCTTGGCTGTTCCATTCCTATTTTATGAGTTCCTTCTCCCACAGAAAGTGGTGCCCAGTACTCTTTTCCATAAGATATAGTAGGCCAACCATAGTTCTTAGCTTTTTGAATCAGATTTATCTCATCACCACCTCTTGGACCATGTTCAATTGCCCATAGTCTTGAAGTTTTTTTATCATAAAAAATTCCTTGAATATTTCTATTGCCATATGTGTATATTTCATCTAAAGCTTTTGGGTTGTTAACATAAGGATTATCATTAGGAATTGTTCCATCAAGGTTTAGTCTTAAAACTGTACCTGCATGATTTGTCAACTCTTGTGCTTTTTGTCTAACACCTCTATCTCCAATTGTAAAAAATATGTGTCCATTATCATCAAAAGCTATTCTACTTCCAAAATGTCTTGTAGTATCACTTTGGGATTTTGTTACTAATAAATCTTTCCATTGAACTAATTCATCATTTATTAGTTTTGCTTTTGCAAGTGTTGTTACTCCTTGATTCTTAATTTTCTTTACATATGTAAAATATATAATTCTATCTTCTAAGAAATTAGGACTTTTTTTTACATCAAGAAGACCACCTTGACCTTTATAATATACATTTGGTGTATTCTTTAAATATTTTACTTTTTTAGATTTCAAATCAAGTATTCCGATTTTTGAATCTTTTTGTGTAAATAAAACTCTATTTTTATCAATATAAGTCATTCCCCAAACAACACCTAAGTCTGAGGCAACTTCTTTAAGCATAAAATCTATTTCTTCTACTTTAGAAAATAAAAGACTTGAAAAAACAAAAGTAACTAAAATGATTTTTTTAAACATATAAAACTCCTATAAGCAAAAGATTTGTATTTAAAATATATACTACCAAAAAAATTTTAAATGACAAAAGGAATACTATGGCATCTGCTACGGCAAGACATATTTTATTTTCAAATGAAAAATTAGCAAGAAAAGTAAAAAAAGAGATAATAGAAAAAGATATTGATTTTGAAAAAGCTGCAAAAAAATTTTCTAAATGTCCATCAGGAAAAAGAAAAGGTTTTCTTGGAACATTTTTCAAAGGTGATATGGTAAAAGAGTTTGATGATGTAATTTTTGCAAAAGATGCAAAAGTAAACAGACTAATAGGACCAATTAAAACAGAGTTTGGTTATCACTTAATAGAGATTCTAGCAAAAAACTAAGAGTTTTTTGCTTCTCTTAGTCTATCTTTCTTACTTTTTCTTTTTCCTTTTACAGGAGCTTCACCTTTTTTCTTTTCTACTGGTGTTCCTTTTAATTCAAACCCCTCAATCTCTTCTTTTTCAAGATTTATTTTTGAACGCTTTTCTATAAGTTTAAAATGCTCATGATTTTCTAAAGTAATAAAAGAAATAGCATCACCACTCTTCCCTGCTCTTGCTGTTCTTCCTATTCTATGAACATAATCAGAAGCAGACCTAGGTAAATCATAATTAACAACACAAGTTATATCTTCTATATGTAAACCTCTTGCCGCAATATCAGAAGAAAACAGAATATTTATCTTTTTATTTTTAAAATCATCTAAGGTATATGTTCTTTCTTCTTGGTCTAAATGTCCATGTAAAGAGTCTGCATTGAATCCATGTTTTTTAAATTTTGCAGCAATATTATCAGCAGCCCTATTTGTACCCATAAATACTAAAACTTTTTCCCACTTATGATGTTTTATCAAATGTCTTAAAAGTGCTGAACGATTTTCTTCATTTACTTTAATTGCTCTTTGGTTAATTAAATCAACAGTTTGACTCTCTTCTATAAATACTTCTTTTGCTTCTTTTGTGATTTTTGAAACTATCTCTAATATTCTTGCTGAATATGTTGCTGAGAAAAGTAAGTTTTGTCTCTTTTTTGGAAGTTGTTCTAAAAGTAAGTCTAACTCTTCACTAAATCCTAAATCAAGCATTTTATCTGCTTCATCTAAAACAAAATATTCTACATTTGTTAAATTGATTTGTTTTTTAGAAATAATATCAAGTAATCTTCCCGTAGTTGCTACAACAATATCACAACCTTTTTGTACATCAAGTAACTGTTGGGAAATATCTTCACCACCAATTACAGTAACAAGCTTAGGTTTTTTCTTAAAATATTTACTCATATTAGTAAAGGTACTTGAAACTTGTAAAGCAAGTTCTCTTGTAGGTGCTAAAACAAGTGTTCTGATTTTTGCTTTGCCCTCATATGGATTATTTAAGAAGTTTTCTAAAAGAGGTAAAACAAAACTTGCTGTTTTTCCACTTCCAGTTTGTGCTTTAGCCATAATATCATGCTTTTGTAAAACTAAAGGGATCACTTCTTCTTGGATTTTGGTTGGTGTAGTGTAGTTATATTCTTCAAGAGCTTTATTTATCAGTTCAGATAAATCAAATTTAGAAAATGCCATATATTTTATCCTTTTTATATATTTGGCATTTTAGACTTTTTTAGCTTTGCATCCAATTTTTTATTTCTTCGCTTAATTCTTTGGGAACTTCTAAAGATATATTGTGACTTGTACCTTCTCTAAAGTTTAATACAAAATCATGATTCATATTTTCTAAAGATTTAATAGAAGTGTGATTTAAAAGTCTATCTTCTAAACTATAATAAAGATATGTTGGTATTTTAAGCTCATTTATTTTTTCAAATAACTCTTCTCTTTTTAAAGTAAGAGATAATTGTGAAGCAAAAACTTCATTTCCAAGTTTGTTAAACATATCACATACTATTTTTACTAACTCTTTATCATCTTTTTTTTCTAAAAGTTCTATTGCTTTATTTTCTGATAACAAAAAAGACTTACCTTCTCTTGCTTCTTGAAGTTTTATCTGCCTTCTTTGTATATCTTTTTCTTCTGTTGAACTTGGAGTTGAACTTAATAAAAACAATCTTTTAATCTTTTTAGGATTTGTTACAGCGTAGTATGAAGCTATATACCCTCCTAAAGAAAAGCCAAGTAAGTTTATATTTTCCTCTTCTATTTGAGTATCTATTATTCTGTTTATTTCATCAAAATCTTCACTATGAGGAATTGGTAAATGTATTAATTCATATTTTTCATCTAAATATGGTTTAAGTCTGCTCCAAAGTCTTTCATCAGTCATAAGACCAGGAATTAAATATATTCTTTCTCTCATATAAAGCCTTTACTGTTTTATGGAAGGTATTATATTCAAAGAATATTAAAGCTTTAATCTTATTTAGGTAAAATCCCAAATAAAAAATTAGGATTCAAAATTGAACAACCCAAAAGTACTATTTCCATTAGCTTTCATAGGTATATTAGCAACTTATATTTTCGTATTTGGTCAAGACAAAACTATTGAAATGATTAAAGAAGAATATCTTTTTATTTTAGGATTAATTCCTCTAACTTTAGCAATTATATTTTTTAAAGTAAAGTTAAAAAATCATGAACTAATTGATTTTAATAAAAACAGTAATCTATCATTAAAATCTATTGTTATGTTTTTTCTTATATTTCAAGTAGTAGATTATATAAGTGAAGATGGATTTACAGGAATGATATCTTTATGGTTTTTATATTGGGTTATGGGTTTAATTGCTCTTCTTGTAATGGAAAATATTAATTACTATAAGAACTATAAGTTAATTTATAAAAATAAATAAGCATTTAGAAGTGATAGTTTAAAACTATCACTTCATAAAATAAAACTTTACTTTATATATATTTTAATTTTTCACAAAAAGTATTTATTTTATCTTCGTACTTATCTAAATCCATTGTTGAATTTAAACCTTCGCTTGCTTCATCATATTCACAAGGAAGATATAACATTCCTTCATAATTCATATTTAAATAAGCAAAAGAGTGAATAAAACTCTCTTCAAAACATCTTTTTACTTCCACATCAGCACCAGTTGATAAAACAAAAGCTGTCTTTTCACCAAACTTTCTAGCTAGTGATTTATCCTTTGATAATAAGTCGCTAATTCTATCTAAAAAGATTTTCATATGTGCACTTGAAGTATACCAATAAACAGGAGAAGCAAAAACTATATTATCATAAGTCAAAACCTCTTTAACTAACTCTTTATAATCATCATCTTTGTTTTTAAATTCATAATCAAAAGCTGTAATATCATATTTACTTAAATCAAATATCTTAACACCTATATTTTTTTCAATTTTTTTTGCTAATTGTGCTGTATTTCCATTTGATCTTGATGTTCCTAAAACAATTGCTGTCTTTTTCATATTTATCCTTTTTTTAAAACATAGATGTATAATAACACCAAAAATAAATAATTACCATATCTAAAACTGCAAATTATATGCACAAAAACACAAAAGAAGAAAAATGGATGAAGATTTAGAGCTATTAAATAGATTATGTAAACTTTACGAACTACCAGAGCAAAGTGCTTATGTTGATACCTATATAAATGAAGTAAAGTTTTTTAAAGTAACAGATAATGAAAAACTTGCACCACTGTTTTACAAAAAAGGCTTTAGTTTTATAGCCCATGGCAAAAAAATAGCCTATGTAAACCACGAAGAGTTTGAACATGGAAAAACTGATTATTTAATAGTTTGTTCCCCACAAGCAGTTGAATGCCAAACTTTTATTTTAGGAGATGAACCTCTAATTGGTATTTATATTACATTAAATACTAATAGATTAAATAAAGTAATTAAAAAGTTTTTAAAAGAAGAAACAATATTAAAACCAAAAGACAATAGCTTTTCTACAGTTACTTGTAGTATTAAGACAGATGTTATTAATAAAATTCTTTTTAAAATTTTAAAAGCTTTAGAGTGTAAAACTGAATCAGCTATCTTAGCAGATGGCTTACTTGATGAACTATATCTTAGAATACTTCAAAGTGAAAAAGGTTATATGTTAGAGCAATTAACTTTAGAAAATAGTAAGCTATCAAAAGTTTCAAATGTTATTGAATATGTAGTTAATAACTTAGATAAGAAAATCACCCTAGAAGACATGGCAAAAAAAGCAGAGATGAGTGTTAATAATTTCCACAAACTTTTTAAAGAAGCCCAACATGATACTCCTGTACAGTTTATAAAAAAAATAAAACTAAGTAAAGCTAAGCAGTTAATAGTTTATGATAATAAAAAGGCTATTGAAGCTAGTGAACTAGTTGGATATTCTAGCTTTTCTCAATTTAGTAGAGAATTCAAAAGACACTTTGGAGAAAGCCCAAGTAAAATAAAAGAGTAGCTTTATACTTACTCTATAATAGTAATGAGTGTAAATATTCATATGCAGTTATTCCATAAACTCTTTTAAAGTGTCTATTTAAATGAGAAAGATCAGAAAAGCCATACTCTACAACAGTTGCGTATAAATCTTTTGTTTGTTTTAAATAGTTTTTTGCATGAATAAGTTTACAGTTTAAAAAAAACTGATAAGGTGTTAAACCTGTGTTTGCTTTAAAGGTGCGTATAAATTGAAACTTTGTGAGGTTTAACTCTTTTGATATGTCATCAATATTTAAAACATTATCTAGTTCAAAATAAATCATCTCTTTTGCTTTTTTTATAAGTAAATTCTCTTTTTTATAATCAACTATAAAATCCTTCGATGAGAAGTTATCTGCTACGTTTAATAAAAGCTCATTGCATAAAGCAGTATCTTTTTTATTTAAAATTGCATATGAAAGATTATAGATGTCTTGTTTTAATTTCTCATCATAAACAATAGAAGAAGTAAACTTTACAATCTCTTTTTTTCCTATAGCTTCTAAAAAAAGCTCAGGTTTGATATAAAGCATTACATAATCTAAAGATTCTTCTTTAGAACCTGCTTGTCCATCATGTAGTTGTTCTGGATTAAAAAGCATTACTCCATTCTTATATGATTTTAAATTTGAACCATCTAAGTTATACTTTTGAATACCATTTAAAGTAACTCCTAGAGCATACTCTTCATGGGCATGTTTTTTATATGAAAACTTTTGCATTTTTGCTAAAAGTGCAGTAATATCTAATCTATTTTTATATATAAACTTATCCATAAAAAACATCCTTATTTTTTATATATTTTATTGTATAAAACATTATTGCAGACTCTTTATTAAGAGGATTTTGGTTTTGTTGTGAACTCACTCTTTTCTTAATCACCAGTATTAACTACACCTTCAATATTGATTGATACTCCATTCTATTCTCAATTTTTCTATTTAAATAATAGTAGCAAGTTTGATTTTTTATGTATAGAACATTATTGAAACTATTTAATTTTAATTGGAAGCAAAGATAAAAAGCTTAAAGCTTCAGGTAAAGAGAAAGAAGCTTTTTCCAAATCATTTTGTTTTGGGTCTATAAGATAGTTTCTTGAAGTTTCAAAGTTTGCCTTCTTTAAATTATTATTTATAAAGCTTGAAAGGTGCAAATCACAATTATCAAAAATAGCCTTTTCAAGATTACACTCTTCAAAACCAGTGTCATTTATTATTGAATTAGCAAACTTCATACTTCTTAAATCTAGTAAATGAAAAGAGTTTTGAGAAATATTACATGAGTCAAACTTTATATTAAATGGTTCAATACAAGAGCTCCAAGATATTCCAATTAACTTTGAATTTTCAAAAAAAACATCATTAAAAGTACAATTTTTCAAATTACTAAGAGATAAATCGCAATTTTTGAAGCTACATTCTGTAAATTTACAATTTTTTATAAAACTTTTTGAAAAATTACAATTTACAAATGCACAGTTGTCAAAATAGATAGACTCTATCGTTTTTTCGGTAACTTCAGAAAAATTCTCTTCCCAATAATCATTAGATTTAAACATTCTTTTTGCCTATTTTTTAATTTTTTTTTAAATTTAATCGAAAAAAACTAAAAATTAAATAAAATATTTATATAAATTAATATATAATACTGTAATTGAAAGATGATTTAGAACTCATCCATGGAATGCTTTATATTGATAACTTAACGATTGACATAAATAACACCAATAGAGATAGCTTCAAATTAGATTTTATACAATATACATTTAACGATGTATAGCAACAAAAAGGAAACACAATGGCAGAATTAGTAAACGGATCAGTAAAATGGTTTAACAGTGAAAAAGGTTTCGGTTTTATCGAACAAGAAAATGGTGGAAAAGATGTATTTGTACACTTCAGAAATATCAACAACAGTGGATATGGTAGAGTTTCATTAGAAGATGGTCAAAAAGTAACTTTTGAAATCACTGAAAGTGACAAAGGTCTTCAAGCAGAGAACGTAACTGCTTTATAGTCTTTCACATTATAAGCGGTTTTTCCGCTTATAACCTTACACCCTTCAAACTAAATCCCCTATTTTATTTATATTTTCTAATTTTTTTCTCAATACTATTTTTTACTAACTAGTATACCACCGATTATAATCAATGCAATACCAATAAATGTATATATATCAGGAAATGAATCTCCTAGCATTAAACCAAACACTAAAGCAAATGGAATATTAGTATAACTAACTACACCAATGATACTTGCCTTACTCAAACTAAAAGCACGTGTAAGAAACCACTGTGAAGCAGTAGATATAACAGCCATAAAAAGAATAAGAGTCCAAGTAAAAAGATCAGTATGTATTTGAAACTGAACAAAAGGTGTAAATAAAAATAACCCTAAAGGAATAAGCATACCAATACTCATAAAAGAAAGCATTATAACCCTAGCATCATATATATCTTTTATTTTTTTAATTGTTGCATATGCAGCAGCTGAAAAGAAACCACCTAGTACACCTAATATATAATCAAATGATATTTCTATTCCAAAGGGCTTTACAATAAAAACAACACCTAGAAATCCAATAATCAAAGCAAAAAAAGTAGAAAGGTTTATTTTCTCTTTCATTAAATAGTAAGCAAGAATTGTTACAAAAAATGGCGATGTCTTATTTAATACTACGGCTTCTCCTAAAGGAATAGTAGAAATTGTATAAAAAAACAGAACCATTGCTGTTCCTCCAAATACTCCTCTTAAAATAAGTAAGTGTACTTTTGAAGGATTAAAAGATACTTTTATTTTTTTTAGACTATAAAGAATAATTAATGCACCTAATAAGTTTCTATAAAAAACAACTTCAACAGGATCCATAGTTTCAGATAATACTTTTGCCACAGCTCCATTAAGTGCACCAATAAATGCACTTAAAAGCATGAATAACACACCTTTATCTATTGTTTTTAGTTTTTGAAATTTGCTTATATTTTCAGACAAATATATCCTTCTATTTTTTTACCATATTTTTTTTCGTTTTATTTGTTGCTATTGCTTCAAAAGGATTATCAGGCCAATAGTGTTTTTTATATTTTGAAAACAACTCTTTTTTTACTTCTTCATATGAATTTTCCCAAAAGCTTTTTAAATCATACGTTATTTGAATAGGCCGTGAAGCTGGACTTAAAAGATGCATTTGCAAAGGAGTTTTTCCTTTTAAAATTAAAGGGGTTTCACTCATACCAAAGACTTCTTGTATTTTCACTGCTAAAACTGGTGTTTTAGTATTACTATAATCAATTTTGATATTTGAACCACTTGGCACTTTTATATGTGTTGGAGCAAGTTTATCTAAAAGCTGTTGACTTTCCCAAGGTATTTTTACTAAAAGTATAGAATATAAATCTAAAGACTCTAACTCTTTTATTGTTTTAATATTATGTAAATGTGGCTCAAGCCAATCATCAAGCCTATTTAATAAACAATCAGAAGAAAAACAAGGAAAATCAAAATCACT
>Ga0193951_1001253_pt1 | contig 11325 bp, 8 predicted proteins | sample BB_2_MG_FD_140370 | JGI IMG/M metagenome (GOLD analysis project Ga0193951, IMG submission 140370) | Microbial mat bacterial communities from the Broadkill River, Lewes, Delaware, United States - BB_2_MG | ecosystem: Environmental > Aquatic > Freshwater > River > Microbial mats | place: USA... | reverse complement strand
TCATGGCAGCAATTTCCGCGACCCTTTCAAGTATCATGAACAATGTTGCTGCCTTGGCCCTGCTGATGCCGGTCGATATGCAGGCTGCTCAGCGGTCTAAAAGAAGCCCGGCACTGACATTGATGCCGCTTTCTTTCGCTTCTATCCTGGGTGGGATGGTCACCCTGATCGGCACGCCACCCAATATTGTTATTGCCACATTTCGAGAAACGGCCCTGGGTGAGCCGTATGGCATGTTCGATTTTGCTCCAGTCGGGTTCGTGGTCGCGGTTGTCGGTGTGCTGTTTATCTCTCTGGTTGGCTGGCGCTTGATACCGGTAGAGCGGAGTCAGCACGACACACTGAAAGAACTTGGTGACTTTCAGGATTACATATCCAACGCCAAGGTTCCTGAAGGGTCGAGTGTTGTGGGCATGGCACTCAAAGATCTCGATCCTTTTGCAGAAGAGAGCGATACCAACATTCTCGGACTGGTACGACAAGGAAAGCGTTTGCCCGGCTCTGCCCGGCGCCAGATTCTGCGTAAAAATGACCTGGTGGTGCTCGAAGGTCGTCCCGATGCGATTGACCAGTTCGTTGGTGCCGCAGCTCTGGAACATGTCGGTGCCTACAAGTATGAGGGTCTTCTTGCCGACACCGTCAATATGGTTGAAGTCGTGGTGCCTAAGGGGGCGATGATCGATGGTCGTACGACCATGGAAGTCCGCCTGCTTTACCGCCGTAATGTCACTTTGCTCGGCATCTCTCGTAAAGGAAAAAGAATCCGTAAGCAGCTGCGCAAAGAACATATCATGGCTGGTGACATCCTGTTGTTGCTCGGGCCGGAAGATCAGCTTTCAGATGTCGTTGACTGGCTTGGTTGCCTGCCTCTGGCGGCACGCGGGTTAGAAATTACTCAACGCAGCAAGGCTTGGACGGCAGTGGCTATTTTTGTTACGGCAATCCTCTGTGCCAGTTTCGGCCTCGTCTACCTGCCATTAGCTTTGGCTGCAGTGGTTGTTGCCTATGTGGCGCTTAAGATAGTTCCTCTCTCGCAAGTTTACGATTCCGTTGAATGGCCAGTGATTGTCCTGCTCGGTTCGATGATCCCGATTGGTGAGGCTCTTGAAAGTAGTGGCGGCACCACCCTGGTGGCCAATGTCATTGTTGACTGGACGACAGGTCTACCGACCGTCGCAGTTCTGGCGATCTTGATGCTGATTACGATGAGTCTTTCAGATGTCTTGAACAACGTCGCCACCGCACTGATTGCCGCACCAATCGGCGTTGATATAGCCCAGCGCCTCGACAGTAACCCTGATTCATTTCTGATGGCGGTTGCAGTCGCCGCGTCCTGCGCATTTTTGACGCCCATCGGTCATAAAAACAACACCATCATTATGGGACCAGGTGGTTATAAATTTGGTGACTATTGGCGGATGGGATTGCCGCTGGAAATTCTGGTCGTCATCGTGAGTATTCCGATGATTCTCATTTTCTGGCCTCTGTGAATGCCAGAAGTAGGTTCGACTAAAAAGCTAAGCATATCCAATGCAAAAGACAAATCCCTACCGTCATGAAATATGAGTAGATATTTTACCTAGAGCTACTTATGAAAACGATCTCTTCAATCTAGAAATAAATTAGTTTGGAAGAAATTTAAATAAATGTAACAATATTCTTGAGCTGAAAGGAGAAGGAAAGTGAGATATGTTTCCCTTACGAAGGGACTGTTGCCCTTATGGATATTTCTACTAACACTATTTGCCTTATCAGTAAATCCTGTTGTAGCTTCAGATATTCGCCAGCCTTTCAACTTCGCAGTATCGGCAATGACTTCTCCAGCAACAACTCTGAGTCATTTTTCTGAATTCAAAGACTACCTTGAAAAAAAGTTGAAGCGGCCTGTTACCTTGAAACAGCGCAGGACATATTCTGAAATAAACCAACTGTTAAAAAATAATGAAATTTCAATGGCGTTTACCTGTACAGGTGGCTTTCTTGACGGCCGACAGTCATTTGATCTTGAAGCCCTGGCCGCACCGATTGTCCATGGAGAAACACGCTACCAGTCGTTTATTATCACTTCTGCAAATAACCCGGCTAATAACTTTAGAGAGTTGAAGGACAGTATTTTTGCTTTCACAGATCCTCTTTCTCTTACCGGTAGAATTTATCCGACGGCAAAAGTAAACACCATGGGGTACACAGTTTCCGATTTTTTCAAACAAACATTTTTCACGTCCAGCCATGATAAATCAATAGCCGCTGTAGCAAATGGAATAGCAGACGCCGCTGCAGTCGATAGTTTGATATACAAAGCACTTTTAAAAAATCCTGAATCGGTTGCTCACAAAGTCAAGGTTGTTGAAGTTTCGGAATATTTTGGTATGCCACCTATTGTCGTATCACCCTCAATGCCGAAAGAAGAAAAGCTTGTGCTGTTGAAAATCTTGCTGGGAATGGCAATGGACCCAGAAGGGAAAGAAATTCTTAATGTCCTCGACTTTAATGGTTTCACCATACCTGACCCCGAGATGTATCACTCAGCGTTGCTGCTTATAAAACAGATCACTGAGTAAGCAACAGCACCATTACCGATGTATTCCCTTTAATTCGAAAGAAGTTTGTATTTTTGAAATGGACTAACAGCATAGCCTTTAGACTATCAGCTTCTATTGCCATTGTTGTTATGGCAACTGCGTTGACAGTTGCCAGTTTAATTCTGAGTGAAGAAAGGGCTATTCTCGAGAACCATCTTAGAATCAGGGCACTGCAACTTGCTGAAATTATGTCTCAGCAAATTGTCGACCCCCTTCTTTATGAAGAACAGTATACGATCTATTCAATCTTTGAGTCTTATATCAATCCGGAAGACAGTATCATTGTTTATGCTGAAGCCTATGATCTAAAGGGAACAATTCATCTAACAAACGATCGTCACGCAAAAGTTCCCCCTCTTCCCTTTACCCTTTCCACATATGGAACCAAAGCAACATTTGTAAATCTGGACGCAATTGGTGACGGGAAATCTTTTGACCTTATTGCACCGATAACAACTCCCAATTTGGGTGTGATCGGCTACCTTCGTCTGGGGATTACACCTTCTCAGCTTCTGGCAACACTCGAGAATATTGAAGCTAAAACTTTTAAGGTGACAATTCTTATCGTCTTTTCGGGTATTTTAGCCGGTCTATGGATCGCCCGACGGATCATAAAGCCGATACTCGTATTGAATCACGCCGTCCTCGGTCTTGAGAAAAAGAACTTAGGTGAAGATATTGAGGTCCCTGGGATAGGAGAGATCAGAGAGCTTGCTCTTTCCTTCAACGCAATGTCAAAGAAACTGAAGGAATCTCTGGATTCAATGAAACAAGCTCAAGATACCTTGATCCGGAAAGAAAAACTCTATGTGTTAGGAGAGTTTTCTGCTGGATTGGCACACGAGATTAAAAACCCTTTGACCCCGATAAAAATGCTCATTCAGAGAGCTCACGAACAGAATGTTCCGTTAGAGGGGCCTGATCTCGTTATTATTAATGACGAGTTGAAACGTATTGATGAAACTATCAGTCAATTTCTTGGATATGCCAGGATACAGGAACCGCGGATTGAAAATGTTGATGTCAATCTGTTAATACAGGATGTTATTCATCTTGCAAAACAGAAAGTAGAAAAATCCGGAGTTGAATTATTGCTCCATCTGGACACCTCAACACCGATCAAGCTTGATCTTCATCCAGATGGTCTTAAACAGGTCATCATGAATCTCATATTGAATGCGCTGCAGGCCATGCCAAATGGCGGCACATTGGAACTTTCAACTATTAAAAATGCTCAGGAAGTCAGAATTGAAATTAAGGATTCCGGGATTGGCATGACTGAAGAACAGCGTCAAAAAGTTTTTGACCCGTTTTTTACGACCAAACAGAATGGAACCGGTCTTGGGTTGGCAATTGTCTGGAGTATCATTGAAAGTTTTAATGGGAAAATTGAATTTTTATCTGAACCGCAACAAGGGACCCAGGTTCTAGTGAGTTTACCTTATGTATAAAGTTCTTATCGTTGATGATGAAAAAACGGTTCGTTATGCTTTCCGCAGAACCTTTGAGGATGAATATGAAATTCTTGAGGCCGAAAATGGTGAAGAAGCGATAGCATGTGCGGAAAAGGATCTTCCCGACGCCATCCTCATGGATATTCGTATGCCAGTCATGGACGGCTTGACGGCTCTGGACCAGATCAAACAAAAGGTATTGCAGACACAAGTGGTGCTGATGACCGCCTACACTGATACTGAAACGGCCATGGAAGCCATGAAGAAGGGTGCTTTTGACTATATAATCAAACCCTTCGACAATGCTGAAATTCGTCAGGTTCTCAAGAAAGCCTGCCACCTGTCACGACTTATGGGGAAAGTTGATCATACTGGAAATACTGCGGCGCTAACATCAGTGACAGACCATATCGTTGGTTGCAGCAAGGCAATTATTGCAGTCAGCAAACTTGTTGGACAGGTGGCACCGACAGAACTTCCTGCCCTCATCCTGGGGGAAACTGGAGTTGGCAAGGAATTGGTTGCACGAGCCATTGTTCAACACAGTGATAGGGCAGCAGGGCCATTCATGGTCGTGAATTGTGCCTCTCTACCGGATACCTTAATTGAAAGTGAGTTGTTCGGTTATGAATCGGGTGCATTTACCGGTGCGAGTAAGCAAAGGATCGGGCGCTTTGAACAATGTCAAAATGGAACTCTTTTCCTCGATGAAATCGGTGAACTTCCCGCTCAGACTCAGGCTAAAGTTTTAAGGGTTCTTCAGGATGGTTCTTTCGAACGGTTGGGGGGGAACCGGTCCTTGTTATCGAATGCAAGAGTAATTGCCGCAACAAACAGCGATTTGGCCAAGATGGTCGATGAGGGCAGCTTTCGACGGGATCTTTATCATCGGATCAATGTCTTTCCGATTAACATCCCAGCATTACGTGATCGCCGGGAAGATATCCCTTTATTGATTGAATACTTTATTTCCCGTTTCGGGCAGGAAATCAATCCGGCAGTTGAAAGTATTACCGCTGAAGCGATCACAAAACTGCTTAATTATCATTGGCCTGGCAATGTCCGTGAATTACAAAATGTTTTGCGCCGTGCCATTGTCCTTGCCAGAGCAACTATGGTCACTCGTGACGACTGTCAGTTGGAAACTTCTACTCTGACTGAAGCTCAAGATTATCGTTCTATTGATGCTCTGATCGATGAATCTCTTCAGGACGGAGAAGATTCCCCCTACCAGCAGGTCATCTCCAAGGTCGAGTGTGCTTTGATCCGAAAAGCTCTACTCCTTTCTCATGGAAATCAGGTTCAAGCATCTAAGCTTCTAGGGATCAACCGTCTGACTCTACGAAAAAAGATCGAAGTTTATTCCTGTAACGCATCATAAATATCCCCCTCTTGAGCTTTCTTAGTCTGTATAGACTCTGAACAGAGCTCTGTATACACAATATACAGAGCTCTGCTTACAAACACCTTTTATCCCCTTTTAAGGGCACTTTCCTGCTTGGCAGGGAACTTGCTCAATGTTGCGTGACATATGTGCGTCAACATACGCAAAGGAGGATCAAATGGTTCCAAAAATGGAAGACCCGGTTGTCACGATGTTGGATGACCTGGCCAAAGCACTGAAGCGACCCAGAAGCAAACGAAAGTGGGGCATGGTTATTGACAAGAAGAAATGTTCTGGCTGTCATGCCTGCACGGTCGCATGCGTCTCCGAATATAAACTACCGCCAGGTGTTGTCTACCGACCGGTCATGGAAAAAGAAATCGGAAAATACCCTAATGTCACAAGAGAGTTCACACCACGCCCCTGTATGCAGTGTGATGATCCTCCTTGTGTAAAACCCTGTCCGGTCAACGCAACCTTCAAACGCAGTGATGGAATTGTTGTCATTGATTACAACAAGTGTATCGGTTGCCGTTCCTGTGTTGCCAGTTGCCCATATGGTGCACGGACAATCGATTTGGGGCAGTATTATACCGAAAATACCCCACGCCTTGAACAGTACGAAATTACCCAAACTTATGAGTACAACAAGAGCTGGAACCGCAGCCAGAAAAATGAGTCTCCGATCGGCAATGCCCATAAATGCCATTTCTGCACCAACCGGATTGCAGAAGGGCTGTTACCTCTGTGCGTAACGACATGTCTGGGTAGAGCAACCTACTTTGGCGATTTGAACAATCCTGATGCCTTGGTAAGTCGGGTTCTACGGGGTCGTAATGTTGAGATTCTGAAAGAAGAATTAGGCACTCATCCAAAAGTCTATTATCTCACTTGATAAAGAGGATCGTTATGAAAATTATCTTAGCTATATTGGCTCTAGGAGGTACAGCTCTTGCTATTGGCAAAATTGCCATTTGGGGCGATAGTGCTGTCAACTATGGAAGTTATGTTCCCTGGGGGCTCTGGGTTGCATCCTATGGTTTTCTTATTACCTTTGCTGCAGGGTCAGCGCTGGTTGCAAATATGTACTATGTATTTGGTCAAAAAGATTATCGTAAGACTGCTCGTCCAGCACTTCTTCTTGCCATCATCAGCCTTATTACAGCCCTGCCGATTATAGGCATGGACCTTGGTCACCCTTTAAGAGGATTCATGATCTTATTGGCTCCTGATTTTAGAGCCTTTTTACCTTGGGCAGTATGGAGTTACCTCATCATCCTGGTCGTTTCCTTGTTCCTGCTTAAAAATGATAAGGCCGGAAAAGACACCCGCTTGCTCGGTAAGCTGTCACTGTCGCTGGCTGTTCTGTTTGTTACATTTGAGGCTCTTCATTTTGGAACAATTATTGCCCATCCGGTCTGGAACTCAGCCATGACCATTCCGCTGTTTCTCGCCACAGCGATTGTTCTTGGGTATTGCATTCTGGCCTTATTGAAGGCTGAAAACCTGAAACATATCCGTACGATGTTGATTGTGCATTTGCTGATTGTCGATCTTATGGAAATTGGTCGTTTGGTTGTCGAATGGTATTCTTCTGAGCCATCAATGCAAACGGCAGCAAAATACGCGCTTGCATCTCCTGTGTTCTGGGTTTTTCTTGCCCTCGGAATTGTCCTACCCGTTGCTTTGCTGTCGAATAGAGAAATTTCATCCACGGCGCTTAGAATAGCGGCTGCAGCAACTATCATCGGCTTGTTGGCTGCCAAGTATGAGTTTGTCACTAGTGCTTTTGTTTCAGCACAATTTGCCGAACTCCCTACAGCATTCAGCGGACCGGGATTGTCTCTCCATTATACCCCTTCAGGGTTAGAGGTCGGCGTGATGATCGGTTTTCTTGCCGCCGGTGCCTTGGCTTTCCTCTGGTCGGTACAAACCTCTAAAGATTCTTAATCAATCATTCTCGCTGAAAAGTTTTCAGAGGAGTCCACTATGAAGAAGTTACTGAATAAAAACGTATCAAGAAGATCTTTGATGAAAAGTGCCGTCATTATTGGGGGCGGGGCTTTCTTAGGAGATCAGTTAGGGTGGGTGTGTAACAAGGCTGTTGCCGCCGTTGAAAATCAGAATACCTACCCACTTAAAAGTGCCGAATCAATTATTTATTCGGTTTGCTTGCAATGCCATACAGCTTGTCCAATCAAGTGCAAAATTCAAGATGGGTTACTGGCAAAAATTGACGGAAATCCATATACGCCGCAAAACATGTTGCCTCATCTACCGTTAAAGACCTCTCCTTTTGATGCGGCTTCTGTTGATGGTAAGATCTGCCCTAAAGGGCAGGCAGGGATTCAAAGTCTTTATGATCCATACCGCATCGTTAAGGTACTGAAAAGAAATGGGCCGCGCGGAGCAAATAAGTGGCAGGTGATTCCGTTTGATCAAGCGATTAGTGAGATCGTTGAAGGTGGGAAGCTTTTCTCTGCTATCGGCGAAGATCGTCATGTCGAAGGATTGAACGATATCTATGTCAAAAAGGACCCCAAAACTGTTGCCGCTATGGCAAAAGACGGAAAAGCGGTCGCCAGCAAAAAAATGACCGTTGAAGAATTCAAAATAAAGCATGCTTCACACCTTGACGCACTGATTGATCCAAACCATCCGGACCTGGGGCTAAAAAGTAATCAATTTGTTTTTCAAGCAGGTCGAATTGAGCATGGACGCAAAGAACTTGGCAAGCGCTTCATGAAGAACAGCTTTGGGTCTGTCAACTTTTATGAACACACTACGATCTGTGAGCAATCACACCATATTGCTTTCTGGGGGACAACAAATAAGTATAAATCAGGTAAATGGGGTGGTGGCAAAACTCACATGAAGCCAGATACATTGAATTCTGAATTTAATATTTATTTTGGGACAAGCCCGTTCGAAGCTAATTTTGGCCCTCCAATAATGACTGGAAAAATTACTGATGGCATTGCTGATGGACGTTTAAAGATTGCAGTTGTAGATCCGATGCTTAACAAAACTGCGGCAAAAGCCTGGAAATGGGTTCCGGTTAAGCCGGGCGGTGACGCTGCGTTAGCTCTGGGAATGACCCGTTGGATTATTGAAAATGATCGTTATGACAAAAAGTTTTTATCTCACGCTACCCAAGCTGCTGCAAATTCGGCAGGAGAATCGTCTTGGACAACGGCTAATTTTCTCGTAAAAATAGATGCTGATGGGCCAGAGGCTTATCTGCGTGCCAGCGATATCGGACTGGGAGATAAAGACACTTTTGTCGTTGCCGTCAACGGTGTTCCGACTAAGGTTGATGAAAAAGTCGTTATCGAAGGTGATCTTGAATTTGACGGTAACATTGCCGGACAAAAGGTCAAAAGCAGCTTTACCCTGTTAAAAGAGCTGGCCTATTCGCAGCCTCTGTCAGGCTGGTCAGAACTTTCAGGTACACCGGTGAGGGAGATGACTGAGCTGGCAAAAGAGTTCACGGCTCATGGGAAACGAGCAGCCATCGATCTGTACCGCGGTCCAGTACAGCATACCAATGGCTATTATAGCGCTCAGGCCATCATTGTTCTCAATATGCTGATTGGCAACATTGACCACAAAGGAGGTTTACACGTCGGTGGTAGCCACTGGCATGAACTGGGAGATAAACTCCATTTCCCTTATGACCTTAAAAAGGCTCATCCCGGTAAATTGGTGGCATTTGGTCACAAGATTACCAGAGAGGGGTCCAGTTACGAAAAATCGACGCTGTTTGAGGGTTATCCTGCCAAACGGCCATGGTTTCCCTTTACCGGTAATGTTTATCAGGAAATCATTGCTTCTGCAGATGATCTCTATCCCTACGGAATCAAGGCACTTTGGCTGCATAAAGGGACACCTGGATTTGCCGCACCAGCCGGGCAGACAGCCCTGAAGATAATGGCAGACACTAATAAAATGCCATTGATTATTGCCGACGATATCGTCATTGGTGAATCGTCCATGTATGCTGATTACTTGTTTCCTGATACGGCAATCTGGGAACGATTTGGCTCACCACATACGACACCTGATTCTCCAACAAAGGCTTCTAAATTCAGACAACCTGTGGTCAATCCTCAGACTGAGCTGGTCGAAGTCTATGGTGAAAAAATGCACTGCTCAATGGAAGCGGTGATGTTGGCAATCGGTGAAAAGATGAACCTGTCTGGTTGCGGGAAAGACGCTTTTGGTCCAGGGCTGGACTTTACCCGTCCCGAAGATTATTTTCTGAAAATGGCAGCTAACCTTGCTTGGGGAGATAAAAAGGGTGAAGATATTCCTGACGCTTCAAAAGAAGAAGTTCAGCTCTTCTTGAATGCCCGTAAACACCTGCAGCCAACGGTTTTTGATCCAGAACGCTGGAAAGCAGCAGCTGGTCAACAGAACTGGAGAAAAATTATTTACTTCCTTAATCGAGGAGGTCGGTTTGAAGATTTTAGCGAAAAGAACAACATCGGTCATGACGGTCTGGTTAAGCACAAGATCAAGCGACGGTTTAACATGTACGCTGAAAATGTCGCTATCCAGAAACATTCGTTGACCGGCAAGCGTTTCAGTGGACTGGGAATATACGAACCAGCCATGGATGCAGGTGGAAACCTGATCAGTTCTGACGAGTACCCTCTAGATCTGAGTACCTACAAAGAAATACTGGGTGGACAATCGAGAACCCTGCCTGGCAACTATTGGCTGTCCGCAATTTTACCGGAGAACTTTATCATTATCAACAAGAGTACAGCGGCCGATATGGGCTTTAAAAATGGTGATCAAGTCAAGGTTGTTTCTCCGACCAATAAAGAAGGGATCTGGGAATTACCGAACAGGGAGTCTGTCCCGATGGTCGGGAAATTAAAAACAATTGAAGGGATCCGTCCTGGTGTCGTTTCCGTCTGTTGGAGCTACGGTCACTGGGCTTATGGTGCGGCTGATACTGAGGTCGATGGGCAAAAAACGGCGGGAGATTCCAGGCGCAAGGCAGGTTTATGTACCAACGCTGCCTGCATGATCGACCCGGTTCTCAAAAATGTCTGTTTGAGTGACCCCATCGGTGGAAGTGCAAGCTTCTACGACACTAAAGTCAACTTGGTGCGAGCATAAAGCAGATGAGAAAAAAACTGATTATTATCCTCTCTTTGATCTTGATAAGTTGTTCTTTCGTTTTTGCGGAGCAAGATCAAGCACAAGTCAAAGAAAAAGACTCTACAGTTAAGTTGACAGCCTCTGAACAACAGCAGGGAAAACAGACTGTTGCTGTCCCCGCAGTGCCTGAGGCAGAGTCCGATAGCGAAGAGGATATATTTGATGATGAGCATGGCTGATAGAGATCAACACTCATCAGTTTGATGAAAGAATGTGGCAGGTTCTTTCCAGCAGAGCCTGCCACAACTTAAATTATTTTTTTGATTGTCGTAAATCATAAATATACTTTTGAAAACTCTACTCGATTTATAAAAATCGTTAGTTTCAAGGTGATTACCTTTAGAAATGCCCATTTTATTTGTCAAAGGTTATGATTTATGACGTTCGAAAAGGATCAACATTTCTCTTGTAATTACCTTGGTAAATATCCTTTCAAAACGCATTTTCGTATGTCCATTGGAAACTTTAAACTGAGGTCATCCGTCCGTGTCAATTGTGGTTTCTTGTTTCTTCATGATATGCACAAAAAACAGTAAGCCTCTTCATCGAAACTCGTATAAACGTTGGCCAGCCAGATCAATCAGTCCATTGCCAAAGACAGCAGTGATTGGGCGCTGTTTTTCACATCTTCACCAATAACGACGAGAAAATTTTCACCAGGAGCTTCTTTATCTGTTGGTGTCAGGCTGTGAGAACCTGGGACATATTGGTAGTAAAAAGAATTGTCGTTGTC
>Ga0193951_1001251_pt1 | contig 11327 bp, 7 predicted proteins | sample BB_2_MG_FD_140370 | JGI IMG/M metagenome (GOLD analysis project Ga0193951, IMG submission 140370) | Microbial mat bacterial communities from the Broadkill River, Lewes, Delaware, United States - BB_2_MG | ecosystem: Environmental > Aquatic > Freshwater > River > Microbial mats | place: USA... | reverse complement strand
TAAAAAAACTGTTAGGCTACTAAATTCGTCGAAAGTGGCAACAAAAAAACTGTTAGGCTGCTAAATTCGCCGAAAGAGGCAATAAAAAAACTGTCAGGCTATCAAATTCACCGAAGGAGGCAACAAAAAAACTGTCAGGCTGCTAAATTCATCGAAAGAGGGAGAAAAAACTTTTCTAAATATCAAATTAACGTTCGATAATTTTTTTTATAAATCTTAATTGTAGTTTGTTATATATTTTTTATTTTTAAAACACCGTTAAAATTAGACTTTATAAATCAACTTTATTATTAATCAAATATTACAAATTATGGAACCTATTACCACTAAAAATTTTACATTAGATTTGGCATACTCGTTTGCCAGTCAGTACATGGCTCAAATAGCACAATCGGCTATTGAGGACCCTACCTTAAACAGTTTAACGACCGATGCAAATAGCTTATTATTAAATTTAAACGAGGCTATGCATAAGAGTAATACAAATACTCTGTCGGAAAATATTGTTAATCTAGACAGTCTTTTTAACAACGATTTTCGAAGTCTAAAGTACTTTATTAAGAGTAAAACCTACTCAAACAATACAGACGATGCCCAAAATGCTAGTCTATTAGATAATTTGCTTAAGAAAGAGGGATGGTCGCTTGAAAACTATGGCTATACTAAACAACAGAGTAGAGCCGAAAATATGCTCGACGAAAAAGATAGAGTACCCGAGCTTAAGCAAGCGTCGATAGCCATTGGTGCCGAACCTTATTTCGAAAATGTTAGGGAGTCGCTTAATAATTTAACAGCAGGCATTGTTACTCGAGATACTTTTATTACTAACCAGTCGAAATTAAAATCGGACGAGGAGTGGAAAAAGCTTAAAGAGGCTATAAATAATATTTGGGCTTTTATTAACGTAAATTGTCTGATTCTTAAAACCGAACCTTGGCTTAAGTTAAAGGCTGGTCTGCAAACAATAATCGACAGAAACCAAACCATAGCAAAGCAACGTGGCAGCCGCAAAACAGAGGATGTACCATCGGAAAACTAAAATAGTTACTATCAATAAAAAACAGCCACTGGTAATATTTACTGGTGGCTGTTTTTTTTGGTTGTAGTCGCGCGTAGGTGTGTGTCTATTTTTAAACTTTCTACTTTTTACTAATCAACGCTGACAGGTCTTGTAGACGCTGTCAGGTAGATCAATTTTTAATTTTTTCAATCAACGCTGACAGGTCTTGCAGACGCTGTCAGGTTGGTTGACTTTATTTTAGACGCACGTCCGTGCGTCTCTATTTTTAAACTTTATACTTTTTACTAATCAACGCCGACAGGTCTTGTAGACGCTGTCAGGTTGGTTGACTTTATTTTAGACGCACGTCCGTGCGTCTCTATTCTTTACATTTTACTTTCAACTTTTAACACCTCTTTCATACGCTCTCCAATTTCGGCAGGCGAAATAATATAAATTGACGGCTGAAAAAAGTATATTTAAAAATATACAAATCAAATGCTATGCTGCAAAACTATTATGCAATCGCTTAGACTTTATGTTTACACTATTTGCAAGAACCATATTTTCTTATTTATTGTCTAATCAATTTTAATTTTTCTATTCGCATAATGAATATTAGAATTACTGTCAATTCCTGTAACTCTAATAACATATTGCCCCTTTTGATTTTGCTCACCAATTGCAACTTTCGAAGTTTTAGTTAAATCAAGATTAGGAAGCCATAATAGAGTGTTCAATTGATTGACTGATTGATTATATCTAGAGATATCTAACTCATTTTTTTCCATATCTCCCTTCTTTGTTGTTATTTCTATCAATCCTACCGAGTTAACTCCAGAATATTTCAAAATATCTTTTGGTTCAGTAGAAACTTTTAGCTTATCAACATTTTTTGGATCAATAAAAGATAAATCGGAAATATGTGTCCCCAATATTGTACCATCAAGTACTATTAAAGCGCCTTCGGGCATCATTATAGAATTAACACCCCTAAAAAAAATTAACTCTCCCTGAACAGTATATGGCTTAATAATTCTAATAACATCTAATAATGGTGTACCTTTTTCAAGTGCAATTTTATATGCTTCTTTAATTTCTATTTTAGGCATAGTATTCATCCCATTATTGTAATGAAGGTTACAAAACTTCTTATAATTAAACAATCGAATAATATCATCCTCTTTATTACAAATAAAAAGCTCATCTCCACAATTATATTTATTTAAAGTCAAATATAATTTCGAATAATTCCCGTTAATATCAATATTATTTATGAGTTCAATTACTGAATCATTAAATAAAAACAATGCATTGTAATTAATCCACTTAATAAAAGGCAATACTCTTTCTCCATCAACTATATCAAGAATACTATTATCTTTAATTTTACCAAAATCGCCATTAATATTTACAATCTTATTGGCATTGTCATACGAGATACTTATATCAATTTCATCTGATTTAAAAGCTCTATATTTTCTTAGTTTAAAATCATATTTATTTCCATACTGATCAACTAAAAAATAGGACGTATTAGGTAAAGGTGTAAATTCAAAATTAGCAGCTGCAACATTTTCAAAAGTCATTAACTGTTGATTATTAGAATTCATCAATTTAAAATTTCTTTTTAAAGGTTTTAAATCACAACCTACAGATAAAAATCCCACTTTATTAATTTTATTTTCTATCAATGTTTCTCCCTCAACAGCGAAAGTCACATTTGATTTTGAATCAATAAATTTAATTGGGATTACATTAGAGTATTTTTTCTTTTGAAATGAATATGAAAAACTTAGAAGGTCGCCCTCTATAAATTCTACACCAACAATAGTTAATTGTTCAGGTTTATTTATTACTATTTTAGATTTTGCCTTTGTGATAACTTTATTATCTCTAATAATCTTATAAGTAACTTTAACATTTTCATTCACGTCGGATTTAAGCAATAAAGAAAACTTAAGTGAGCTACTTTTCAATGAAATTAAAGAATCAATCTCACATTGAAGCTGAATTTTATTATCCTTGGGAAATAAAACAAAAATATGTGCAGATGTAGTTTGTTCTGTTTCTGAATTCTCGAAAGTCAACCTATACTCACCTTGCTGAATTTCCCAAGGTAACTCAAAAGAAAAGGAAAGACTATTATCACGAAATAAAATTTCCTTAAAAAGTATTATCTTCTCCTCGTTATCAAAGCATGAAACCTTCCAATCTTTAATAGGAGTTTTGTTATCTGTAAGTATCCTAAAGGATACATTCTCTCCTGGAAGATAAATATCACGATCGGTAACTACTTTTTGTGAGAATAGACACAAACAATAAGAAATAAGCACAAAAAATAAAGTTGTTTTTTTCATAATTTTTTGGGGTTTAAAATTTATAATAATTCTTTCATTTTCTCTCCTATATTAGCAGGCGAATTAACCACATGTATACCACACTCGGCCATAATTTTCATTTTGGCTTGAGCAGTATCGTCTTTACCACCTATAATGGCACCAGCGTGTCCCATGCGTTTACCCTTTGGGGCAGTTTGGCCAGCAATAAAACCAACAACAGGTTTTGTTCCGTTGTCTTTAATCCAACGAGCAGCTTCGGCCTCCATCTCGCCACCAATTTCGCCAATCATAACTATTCCTTTTGTTTCCGGATCGCTCATAAACAACTTAACGGCGTCAAGGGTTGATGTGCCTATAATAGGATCGCCACCAATGCCAATAGCAGTTGTTTGTCCAAGACCTACTCTAGAGAGTTGGTCAACGGCCTCGTATGTAAGAGTACCCGATTTTGATATTACACCAACACATCCCTTTTTAAAAATAAAACCAGGCATAATTCCAACTTTACACTCGTTGGCGGTTATAATACCAGGGCAGTTAGGGCCAATAAGAGTAACACCATGTTTATCGACAAAAGCTTTGGCCTTCACCATATCGGCAACAGGTATTCCTTCGGTAATAGCAACAATAACCTTTATTCCGGCATCGGCAGCCTCCATAATGGCATCGGCACCAAAAGCAGGTGGAACAAAAACAACCGACACATTAGCCTTAACAGCATCAACGGCCTGACTAACGGTGTCGAAAACAGGCTTACCTAAATGCGTTGTTCCGCCCTTACCTGGAGTAACTCCACCAACTACGTTTGTTCCATAATCAATCATCTGTTGGGCATGAAAAGCTCCTTCGCTGCCTGTAAAGCCTTGTATAATTACTCTTGAATTTTTATTGATTAAAATGCTCATAGAATATATTTATTATAGGTTATTATTGAATTTATTGGTTAAAATAAAGCAGTTACAATATAGTAAATGAGAAGGGAATAGAATTAAATATCAGAAAAAAGATAATAGGCTACCAGTAAATAAAAAAAAGGTTGTATTTTGAGCCCTTCAATAAAAATTGAGTAAAAAAGAGTAAATAAAACTCAAATAATAGTGAGATTAGCAATAAGAATTATGGTTAAAAAAAATAACACAATTATACATTCTTGTTAATCCCGTCTAATTATTAAACAGTATGAAACGTCCCGGATTTAATAACGAAAAGCTTAAACGTAAACACAAAATATCGATGCTTTTTAACGATGCCGAAATAGAGGCTATTGAAAAATATTGCGAGAAGTACAACATTACCAACCGCTCGAAATTTATGCGCGAGGCTATTATTTCGGAAGTCTTACAGAAGTTCGACAACGATTATCCTAAGCTTTTTAACTATTAAAACTCGGCACTTATCTTAACATTAATAACTCGGCCAGTTAAATAGTTTGGCACAGCATATTGCCCCTGTTCGCCAGTAGATCCGTTTACCGATTTTACCCACATATGCGAGATTGTGTTTTTTGTATCTAACAAATTAAAAACTTCTAACCCAACCCAAAAACCTTTAAATGGTTTAAGTATTCGAGAGTCGTTTTTAATAAGCCCCTCTTTTTTAAACACTTTAGAGAATCCTATATCAATTCGTTTATAATCGGGAATACGGAAAAAATTATTAGGATTGTCGGAAAAGGGCATTTGCTGAGGCATTCCTGTCCCAAAAAAGGCGGTAAGATTAACTTTCCACGAAGGAAAAACCGGCAGATAATCCTGAAAAAACAGACTGAAGTTAAAAAGCCTATCGGTTGGACGAGGGTAATATCCAATATCGGTTTTCTCGTCATTTTTATTTAAATAAAAGTCGCCATCAATATCTTCTTTTGTACGTAATACCGAAATACTAACCCACGATTCAACACCTTCAACAAACTCGCCATTTAACTTTACATCGGCACCATAAGCATAGCCCGTAGCACTATTATTGGCAGCATAAACAATCTGTACGTTTTTCATCTTATACGGATTTAAATCGTACATATACTTATAATACACTTCGGTATCGAACTTAAAAGGACGCCCCCACCACTTAAATTCAAAAGTATTTCCTAAAACAAAATGCCACGATTTTTGCGACAAAACATCGTTGTGAAACTGACCAAACTCGTCAACCATCTCTTTAAAAAATACTGGCTGATTATACGATCCCACCGATAAGTTAAACGAAAGATATTGATCAGAAACAGGTTTAAAAACCAATCGTGCTCGTGGGCTTAAGAAAAACTCGTTATTAATATTTGAATAGTTAAATCGAACACCCGCATCTAACGAAAACGACGAACCGCCTAACTGACGCCAAATATATTGACCATTTAAATTTCCCGAGTATATATAATTAGTTATATGTTTGTTATTCTTTTTAAAGAACTCAAATTCAATTGAGTTATTAGAGTAAGGAACCGAATAACCAGCAGAATCAAGCATTTTCCATTCGTTAGTACTAAAGTCAAAATCCTGAATATCGCAACCCACCTTCCATGTAAGCTCTAAATCGTCGAAGTCAACAATACCTTTATTTGACACAGCCAAAACCTTTGTATCGAGATAATTTCGGGCATGATCGAGATACGACCCCACTCCTATGTTTAACTTGCCATCGGCACCACCAGTAAGGTTGCTATCGTTATCTAAATCCTGCAACCAGTACTGCCCTAAAATATCGTAAGTCTCTTTCTCGTTCGAGATATAACCTGAAACCGATGTTTTAGAAAAAACTTTATCCGATAGTTTATTATTAACATTAACCGACACCTGACTAGTGTTAAATTTATCAACCTCTCGGCCTTCATAATAAATTCGTAATGTTTGAATATTGGCAAGCGACCCGAATGTGGTTTCTCTATTTTTAGGAATAAAATTGTATCTGTTTAAAGCAACATTTGCCAAAACAGAAACCTCGGTTTTCTGCGAAAGCTTATAGTTTGAAAAAAGCTGAAAATCGAAAAACGAAGGTGTATATTCACCCTCTGTCTGAAGAGTACCAAGAAAGAAACTGTTTGTTTTATATCGAGCACCACTCATTACACTGAGCTTCTTATCTTTCGATACACCTCCAAAATGGAACGATCCGCCAAGCAAAGATGCCTTAGCACTAGCCTCGAACTGCGTAGGACGTCGATACTGAATGTCGAGTACCGACGATAATTTATCGCCATAATTTGAGTTAAAACCTCCAGCCGAAAACTTAACATTACCCACTAAATCGGGGTTTACAGCACTAAGTCCCTCTTGTTGCCCCGATTTAATAAGAAAAGGCTTATAAACCTCTACCCCATTAATATAAACCAGATTTTCGTCGAAGTTTCCTCCACGAACCGAGTATTGCGAACTCATTTCGTTATTAGAAACAACACCCGGAAATGTTTTTATAATAGTCTCAACACCTCCTACCGAGATAGGTGAAAGATCTAAACCATTAATTTTTACAATTTTTGTTGAGGTAAAACCTTTATCGGAAACAACTTTAACTTGCTTAATTAAAGTGCTAGACTCTGCAAGAGTAACTTTCACCAAAGGAAAAACACCATTCTTATTAGCCTTAACAACTAAATTCTGTGTCTGGAAACCTAATAAACTAAATATTAGCTCAACACTTCTCTTTTTATTTTCGATATTAATTTCGAACTCACCTTTAGAATTTGTTATTACCCCTTTGCCATTAGCTGCCCTAATTACATTAACAACATCAAGTGGTTGGTTACTTGAATCGAGTACAATTCCTTTTATAACATAAGATTGCGCCAGACAGACAATTGCCGACAAACAAAAAATAACAACGGTAAGAAGAGTTTTCAATTTTATCATTACAACATTATAAACACATGTAATTAAGAAATATTGTTTAAATAAAAAAAGGTTGCCAATAAAAGCAACCTTTAATAGTTATTCATATTTTTTACTGAACCGACTGAATAAAAAGAGTACACGAAATTTCTTTAGCAATTTTCATTTCGGTAGCGTATGCTTTTACTTCAAAGCTCGATCCGTCAACTTTTTTCAATCCAAATTGGTGATACTTACCAACAGTCTTTCTTTTCTTATTATCAATCAAGTCTTGTAAAAAGTTATTTTTATCTACTTCGGTATCAAAAAACAACGAGCTTACATTCTTACCTTCAATAGCCTCTTTTTCGTATCCCGATAGTTTACAGAAATTACTATTGCAATGCTCAATAACTCCTTTTTCGACATTAAAAACAACTATTGAATCGAGTGTATTCTCGGTAAGCTTCATGTATCTAAGACTCTTAACCTCCATCTCTTGATACTGATTCTTTATTTCTTGTTTAGCAATCTTCAGACGTCTTTTCAGCTCCTCTTCCGAATTCATTAACTTTTGTTGTTGTACTGCTAGCAACTTGTTTTGTTCATCGGCAGCAATCTCCATCTGCTTTTCTTTTGTAACATCAATACCAACAAAAACAATTTTCGATATAGTATTATTAAGATCTTTAACATAAGTAAAAAAGCCATGAATCCAATGCTCATTATTATCGGCATCGTGAGTATTTATCATTCCTTCAACCGACATTTCATTAATAACATCGTCCCAAGCTTTATCAATATTAATGCCTGTATTATCTGGGAATAGTTTAAAAACAGTAGACTCGGCAAACGAATCTTTGTTTTGATTAAAGCTTGTTAGAAATTTATCGTTAGCTGTTATTGTCTCACCTGCTGCAGTGAATTCGGCCAAAAGGTTAACCTTAGAAACAGCTTTCATTTTACCTTCAAAATCGATACTTTGATTTTTCTGTTCGGTATTATCTATTCCTAAAAACAAAATTTTATCAATAGAACCATCGTTATTTCTAACACATGTGTATGTTGAGATAGTCCATAAATCTTCGCCCTGCTTTGTCTGAAGCTTCATGTAACCTTCGAAGTGTTTACCTCCTCGGCTAAGACCATCCCAAACAGTTTCGAACCATTCCCTATCGTTTTTATTTAAAAAGGTCGATATATGTTTATCTTCCAACTCGAAACTATCTTCGTACCCTAACTTTGTGATGAACTTTGTATTACCATAAATAAGATGCCCAGATCTTGAGAAATCGGCACGAATCAATGTATGATTTACCGAATTAGTAAAACTAATAAAGTTTTCACTTTGACGAGCCATTTCTTCTTGAGTAGCTTGTAACTCTTCAAGGTTCTGACGCATCTCTTCCTCTTGTGCCAACATTACTTCGTGCTGCTGTCTCGATTCTTCAAGAAGAGTAGATGTTATTCCATTAATCTTAACATTTGCTATTGATGTAGCAAGAATTTCAGCAATTTTAGAAACAAATTCAATTTGGTAATCAGCCATTTCGTTAAACGAAGCTATTTCAATAACACCCACAACTTTATCGTTGGCAATCATAGGCATTAACAATAGAACTTTAGGATTAGCTTGTCCAAGTCCAGAAGTAATTTCGATATACGAATCGGGCACTTTTTTAATATATATCTTTTTCTTCTCTATAGCACACGAACCAATAAGACCTTCGCCCCAAGGAGTAGTTTTATTACAGAATTTATTTCTTCCGAAAGCGTATGATCCTTTTAACTCAAAGTATTTATCACCCTCATCATTTAAAAGATAAATACCTCCCTGATTACAGTCAACATACTTCACCAGATTACTAATTAAAGTAGATAAAAGGGTAGAAATATCGTTACTATTATTTCTTATTACTTCAGAAAAGTCGGCAAACCCCTGAACTTCCCATCTACGCTGATCGTCCTTTTCTTTCTGAATTTTTTCTTCTTTTTCTTTATCTAGTATACTATTCTTTAAACTTAATAGTGCCGAAGAAAGAGAATCTTCACCATCTATATCCACTTCATTTAAGTTTCCGTTAGATAAATTGATTATATATCTATTAAGACGGTCGTTATTCTGATCATTTTTTTCTATTGCTTGAGAATATTCGCGCTTAATTAACAGATATTTTCCGCCATACTTTCTTATTATTAGAGCAGCAAAAATTGGGACTAAATCGACTACAAATAGAAAATAATTTTTAGTATGTAAATACCAAACATTAGAAAAGGAAACATCTATTCCTTTAAAATAAAAATCAAACAAATAGGCTATTAGAGGAAAAATAAATCCTATACAAAACCCCATTAACGTTAACCTATTTAAAAGCCCATTATTACCCTTAATCTTACTCATATATTTATATCAAAAAAGTGAACAAACAATAAAATACAGGTAACAAAAAGCACCTGCAAAAATGATGGTCTAAAATAGTATTAATTTTTTTAATCAAGGAATGTTATAGACAATAAAAAATCTATAGTAGAAATTATATTATTTACACACAGATAAGTTTAATTAGAAAGACAATGGATGCTTCATAAACTTAATAAAATCTACTATGGTATCAATAGAATAAACTTTTTTTGCTGCTCCAAGTTGAATAGCTTTTTTTGGCATACCGAAAACTATAGATGTTTCTTCATCTTGAGCAATTGTAAGTCCTCCATTATTTAATATATCGAGTAACCCAACAGCTCCATCGCTCCCCATTCCAGTAAGCAAAATACCAGTACAATCTGATTGACATTCAAGAGCAGCAGATCTGAATAACACATCAATTGATGGTTTATGTCGATTTACTGGCTCTTTATTTAGAATTTTCAAATAATAAAAGTCACCAATTCGCTTAACAATAGTATGACTGCCTCCCTTAGCAAAATAAACATTACCATTCTCTATCAAACACCCATCATACGCTTCTACAATATTTACCAAATAAGTATTATTCAAACGTTGAACTAAGGATGACACAAAATCGTATGAAATATGTTGAACTACAACTACAGGAGGCGATTTATGTGTTAAGACTGCAAAAATCAGTTCAAGAAAATAGATCCCCCCAGTGGAGGCTCCAATACAAATTACTGAATGTAATTTCTTGTTGGTTATTCTTTTATACAAGGGGTATATATCATTAACACTTAAGCTACAAGATATTTGGGAATTATTATCAGATTCATTTTTTTGTTGGATTTCTAATGATTCAATAATCTTCTGACGAATGCTATTACCAAATTTATCCAAATCGTTTTTTGTTTTAATAAACGGCTTTCGTATTACTCCAATTGCACCCAACTTAAGAGCTTTTGCAACAACTGAATTATTCGAATCTATAATAGAGGATACAATTAAAACCTTTAAAGGATGTTGACTCATTATTTTTTGCAAAAAAGTTAATCCATCCATAATTGGCATCTGAATATCTAAAAGCATAACATCAGGAACATTTGTTTTCATAATATCTACTGCCTCAAATGCCGACTGAGCAAGACCAATAACCTCCATTGAACCATCTTCCTGAATAAGAAACCTTAGAATCTCTCTAGTTACCTTGGAATCATCTACAATAAGTATTTTGGTCTTTTTATTCATTCTTTAATATTAAATTAACTTCATACTGACTACACCATTAGAGGTATCGAAAATAATTCGTCTTCCTCTATTACCTAAAACATGTTTAGCTATAACTTCTATTTTATACTCGTTCAGCATTTTTAATGCCATATCAATATTTTGCTTACCTATTTCAAATAAATCATTGCTAGTAGACATCATAAAACTACCACCAAAAATTTTAGCCTTTATATTTTCGCGTTCACAACCCTCTGCTTCCATTTTATTAATTAATTGATCGATAGCAATATTACCATACTTAGATGACGCTATACCTACTCCATCCCAACGAGGTAATAAAAAATGGTTTATACCACCTGTTCTTGTAACCTTATCCCACAAACATACCGAAACACACGAACCTAAAATTGTATGAAACACAGCTCCTGAATTTGAAATACAGATTCTTTCGGGCATTAAAAAAAAGTTCTTATTAACTTTTATATCATTAGTATATCCAATCATATTCAATACTTTAGTTCTTATAAAAAGAGATCATAAGAAAATAGGCTGATAACATTTAT
>Ga0193951_1001248_pt1 | contig 11351 bp, 9 predicted proteins | sample BB_2_MG_FD_140370 | JGI IMG/M metagenome (GOLD analysis project Ga0193951, IMG submission 140370) | Microbial mat bacterial communities from the Broadkill River, Lewes, Delaware, United States - BB_2_MG | ecosystem: Environmental > Aquatic > Freshwater > River > Microbial mats | place: USA... | reverse complement strand
GCTGACATCAAAAATTTGGGCATACGTGAAGCAGGTTCGATAACAGCGGGCAAGTTTTTAAGTCATTTTGTTGAGCACCCATGGATTCACCTAGATATTGCCGGGCCTGCATTTGTGAAAAAGGAGGATACCTACAGAGGTAATGGCGCTTCAGGGGTTGGGGTTCGAATGTTGTATCAGTTTTTAAAGAATAGGACCTGATTAAGTAATTTATAGTATTTTAGTCTTGAAATGCCTATAGCCATGTTGTTATAGGAAAAAATTACAATATGAGTGAAGGAAAAATAAAAGTAGGTATAACTCATGGCGATATAAATGGAATTGGTTACGAAGTAATTTTGAAAACGCTGGCTGATGCTAGAATTTTTGATGCCTTTGTGCCCGTAATCTATGGTTCGTCTAAGGTTGCTGCCTATCACAAAAAAGCTCTGAATATTCCCAATTTCAGCTTAAATAGTATTAGTCGTGTTGAAGATGCTCATACAAAACGCATCAATATTATTAATGTTTTAGATGATAACATCCGTGTAGAACTTGGTAAGTCGACCACCATTGGTGGTGATTCTGCTTTTAAAGCTCTTGAAGCTGGTGTAGCCGATTTAAGGGAGAATAAAATTGATGTATTAGTTACTGCGCCTATTAATAAGGAGAATATCCAGTCGGAGTCATTTAACTTTCCGGGTCATACCGAATACTTGCAGCAATCAGCGGGTGAAGGTGAAGCTTTGATGCTAATGGTGTCAGAGCACATGAAAGTAGGTGTTGTGGCTGGCCATGTCCCAATTAAGGATGTTGCTTCTATCATAACAGAGGAACGTATTTTGAGCAAGCTACGTACCTTAAACCATTCCTTACAGCAAGATTTTTCGATACGTAAACCGCGTATCGCAGTGCTGGGCTTAAACCCACACGCTGGTGATGGTGGTGTTATTGGAAAAGAGGAACAAGAGATCATTGTTCCAACCCTTGAAAAAGCCAAGAAAGAAGGTATAATGGCTTTGGGACCATATCCTGCTGATGGGCTGTTTGGGAGTGACCAGTTTCGTAGTTTTGATGCTATTTTGGCAATGTACCACGATCAAGGATTGGCGCCATTTAAAACCCTTACTTTTTCTAAGGGCGTTAATTATACGGCTGGTTTACCTTTTATTCGTACATCTCCAGATCATGGTACTGCTTTCGAAATTGCCGGTCAGGATAAGGCTAACCCTGATTCTTTTAGAGAAGCCCTTTATCTGGCCATTGATGTATGTAAAAACAGAAGGCAAAATAAGGAACTATCAAAAAATCCTTTGAAGACATATGATGTAAATGAGTTGGAGCAAAAAGATTAATTTACATTGAATATATAAAACATAAAAAAACCGGCCAAAAGAGCCGGTTTTTTATTTTATATCAACTGGTATTAAGCTTTTTCTGGATAGTACCCTTTAATAATACCTCGCTGAGAATTACGAACGAATAAAATAATCTCATCACGCTCTTTAGAAGCTGGCATTTCAGCTTCAATGCGCTCGATAGCTTCAGAATTGTTAAGTCCCATCTGAAATAAGTAGCGGTAAATGTTCTGAATGTCACGTATCTGGTCATTGTTGAACGATCGACGACGCAGGCCAATAGAGTTAACACCTACATATGAAATGCGTTCGCGACCAGCTTTAACGTAAGGAGGGACATCTTTACCAATTAATGTACCACCCGCTACCATTACGTGTGCTCCAATGTGTACAAATTGATGAATGGCTGACATACCACCAATAATGGCGAAGTCGTCAATTACAACCTCACCAGCTACCTGAACGGTATTAACTAAGATCACGTTGTTACCAATTTTTACATCATGGGCAACATGCACATAAGCCATAAGTAAACAGTTGTCGCCTACTACGGTTTTGCCTTTTGCTTTTGTACCTCTGTTAATGGTCACAAATTCGCGTATGGTGGTGTTGTTACCAATCTCAACAGTGGTATCTTCGCCAATAAATTTCAAATCTTGCGGTACAGCACCAATTACAGCACCAGGGAAGATATTACAATTTTTACCAATGTGCGTTCCTTCAAGTATTGTTACGTTTGAACCAATACGAGTTCCTTCCTCAATAACCACATTTTTGTCAATGGTTACAAATGGTTCTATAACAACATTGGGAGCTATTTTAGCTTCCGGGTGGATATATGCCAATGGTTGTTTCATCTGCTAGTTGTTTTTGTTTCTATTCTTTCGCCTCTATTATTGAAACGAGAATATATTTACGTGTAATTATTTATTTTTTACGACTTGAGCCATAAATTCTCCTTCTGACACAACAGTGTCACCTACAAAAGCTGTGCCTTTCATGTTGGCCATACCTCTTCGGAATTCAGTAACGAGCTCAAGCTTAAATATTATTGTATCTCCAGGTACGACTTTCTTTCTTAGTTTGACATTGTCAATCTTTAAGAAATAGGTACTGTAGGCACTTGGATCATCCAGTTGACTTAGAATGAATATACCACCGGCTTGAGCCATGGCTTCTATCTGTAATACGGCTGGCATAACCGGTTCATCAGGGAAGTGGCCAACAAAAAATGGCTCATTTGATGTTATGTTCTTGATGCCTACGATGGATTTCTCTTTCAGTTCAATAATTTTATCGATCAAGAGAAATGGATACCTGTGCGGCAACATTTTTTTTATGTCATTAATATCGCACACTGGCTCCTTGTTAGGATCGTAGTGTGGCACCTCTGGCTTGAGAGCTCTTTTTTTAATTTCTTTTCTAATGAGCTTTGCAAATTCAACATTTGCCATGTGCCCTGGTCGCGTTGCTATAATTCGCCCTTTAATAGGCATGCCACACAAAGCAAGGTCGCCAATCACATCCAATAATTTATGACGTGCTGGTTCATTGGAATGAACAAGTTCAAGGTTATTTAAAATACCGGTTGGTTGTACTTCAATATGTGGTTGATCAAACAAGTCTGCAAGCTGGTTAAGTTCTTCTTGGCTAATTGCTTTGTCAATAATGATGATAGCATTGTCCAGATCGCCACCTTTAATAAGGTTATTTTTTAATAATGGCTCCAGTTCATGTAAAAAAACAAAAGTACGACAGGCAGAAATCTCTTGTTCAAAATCGTCTAAATTATCTAATGTGGCATATTGATTAGATAAAAGGAGCGAGTGATCAAACGAAATCTTAACATCAGCACTAAACTCATCATCTGGAAGTGCTACAATTTTAATGCCCAGTTCTTTGTCTTCAAACACCATCTTTTCTTTCACAACAAAATACTGGCGCTCTTCTTCTTGCTCCTCAATACCTGCTTCATTAATAGCTTCAACAAAGAATTTTGAGCTACCATCAAGGATCGGTGCTTCAGGTCCATCAACTTCAATAAGGCAGTTGTCAACTTTTAAGGCTGTAAGTGCAGCCAAGCAATGTTCAATGGTACTAACCTTAGCTTCCCCTTTTTGCAGCACAGTGCCACGTTGTGTAAATCCAACATGATCAGCTAAAGCTTCAATAATTGGCTGATCTTCTAGATCAATGCGTTTAAACTTGTAGCCATGATTAGCAGGAGCAGGGTTTAAGGTAAAATTTACATTTACTCCGGTATGAAGCCCTTTCCCTTTTAAAGTAACAGGCTTTTTAATGGTTCTTTGCTTCTCAGTCATACTCTTTTTCTTCTTCAGGAATTCCTGAAACGTATTATGATAAGTTTATTTTTCTAAATTCTTTACCAGCTCGTCAACATGAGCTTTTAATTCAGGTAGGCGCTTAAAGACCACGTATGATCTGTTGAATAGACCCATCTCCATTGAAGGAGACCCAAATTGAATTGTGTTTTCTTTCTTTACTGTTTTGCCTATTCCTGTTTGAGCACCTGCCTTGGTACCATTGGCTAAAGAAATGTGACCAGCTACACCAACTTGGCCGCCAATCATACAGTTTTTGCCTAATTTTGCAGAGCCAGCAATGCCCGATTGTGCTGCGATTACAGTGTTTTCACCAATCTCAACATTATGGGCTACCTGTATGAGGTTATCTAATTTCACACCTTTCTGTATGACAGTAGAGCCCATTGTGGCTCGGTCGATAGTGGTGTTGGCACCAATTTCAACATAATCGTTTAAGATCACGTTGCCAATCTGAGCGACTTTTTTGTACTCATTTTCTGAGTTAGGCGCAAAGCCAAATCCATCACTTCCAATAATAGCACCTGCATGAATGGTACAGTTTTGACCGATCGAACAGTTTTTGTATACCTTCACACCTGGATAGATCACTGTATTGTCACCAATTTTGACATTATCACCAATATAGGCCTGAGGGTAAACCATAACGTTGTCGCCAAGTGTTACATTCTCCCCGATATAAGCAAAAGCACCAATGTAAGCAAAGTCTCCCACCTTAGCTGACTTGTCAACAAATGAAGGCTGCTCAATGCCTGTTTTTTTAGGCTGGCTTTGTTCATACATTTCTAAGAGTTGAGCCAGAGCGGCATAAGCATCAGGCACTCTTATGAGTGTAGATTTAATGGTTTGCTCTGCCACAAATGTGTCATTCACTATAACAACATCTGCTTTCGTATTGTATATGTATTGGTTGTATTTCGGATTAGCAAGAAAAGTAAGTGTTTCAGGCTTGCCTTCTTCTATTTTAGAAACGTTTCTAACAATAGCTTCTTCGTTTCCTTCTACTTTACCGTTTAATAATTCGGCAATCTGAGCGGCTGTAAATTTCATGTATAACAATAGTTTGTTAATCAGCTGTTTAGTCTATCGTTTTTAAAACGCCTTTATGGTTGTAAACAAAGGGGATTAAACAGCTATGCATCAAAAATTTGGTGCAAATCTAGTAAATATATTTGCTTTAGAAAAGTTAGTTCATCTCATTAAAGTTATCGTCTATACTCTTTGGGTAACATAGATAATGTTTCCTAACGGTTTTTCCAAGAACTGAAAGGTTAAGCATATCAGATGCTGTAGCGATATCTTTTAATTCATTGTTTTTATACAGGATCTCAATTTTTTCGTCATTTTTACTGTAAGCATTGTTAGTAATGGTGCCGCTAAACACGAAGTAATTCGCTTCTTTCAGCGCTTTTAATTGAAAGTGTTCTTTAGCTTTTCTTTTTAGCTGTTTTATTTCGTCTGTTTTAATGGGTTGGTCTTCGATCTTTATTCGCCAAAGTTCACGGTTGACAAAGCCCTTGGCTATTGACGAAAGAATAGAATCTTTATGTGATGTCCAAGTTTTTATCGAACTCATAATGTCATCGTCGTCAAGTAGTACGAAGTTTTTCATGGCTTCTTTATTCGTTTTAAAGTTTATGAGGCTTGGCTTATGCTCCATAAAAAACAAGAGGTGGGGTGGAGCAAAGATTGTTTCACCTTTTGCCACCAAATATTTTGCCCTTTGTAAAAGTAATATTAGCATTTGTTCGGCAACAAGTGCTGTCTTATGCAAGTAGACCTGCCAATACATCAGACGCCGTGCAATTAAAAATTTTTCAATGGAGTAAATGCCTTTTGATTCAATTACCAATTTGTCATTAACCACATTAAGCATTTTAATAATGCGGTCTGACCCAACAACGCCCTCTGAAACACCAGAGAAAAAGCTGTCCCGCTTCAGATAATCCAAACGATCCATGTCCAATTGGCTAGAGACCAACTGGTGTAAAAAGCGTTTGTGATAACTGTTGTTAAAAATGGCAATTGCTATAGAAAGTTGACCGTTTAGCTCAGCGTCCAATTGTTGCATCATCAATTGCGAAATCTCCTCGTGCGACACTTCAACTAGCGAATGCTCCAATACATGACTGAATGGACCATGACCAATATCGTGAAGAAGGATGGCTGCATGCACCCCTTTAGCCTCTTCAGTAGTTATTTCATGGCCTTTTGAGCGTAAGGTATCAACAGCCGAGCTCATAAGGTGCATGGCGCCTAAGGCATGCTGAAAGCGAGTGTGCATCGCACCCGGGTAGACCAAGTGTGTTAAACCAAGCTGTTTGATGCGCCTTAAACGTTGAAAAAAAGGATGTTCCATTAAGTCGTAGATGATGTTGTATGGCACCTTAATGAAACCATGAACAGGATCGTTAATAATTTTGCGTTTATTCACAGGCAATCGCTTCAAAAATTTTATGGTGGGCAATATACAAAAATGGAAACAATATATGTTAAGCAAGCGGTCTAAATGGGTAAAATTGAAGATGAACAGTAGAAATAAATGCCTAGAATTCTTCAAATGGTATCACTGTGAATTTGATTTAATTATCTATTTGGAAAAATGGGGCTTAATTGTTATCTTTGCGCTAGATTTACCGAGAGAAGTGGTAGGGGACAAGTATAGTCCCCTATTTTATTAGACTAAAAGCTCATGATTAAAGCATCGCTAATAGAAGAGATGATAAGTGAAAAGCTTCAGCAGGACAATATGTTTATTGTTGAACTAAGTGTGAAGCCTGGAAATAAAATAACCGTTGAGATAGATAATGTCAAGGGTGTTCCAATTAGCTACTGCATCGAAATTAGTAAATTAATTGAAGCTGGCTTTGATCGAGAACAAGAAGATTTTGAACTTGAAGTAGCCTCGGCTGGTATTGGTCAACCTTTTAAAGTGAAGGGGCAATATGAGAAAAACATAGGTCGTGAGGTGGAAGTGTTAACTTCTGAAGGTAAGAAATTTAAAGGTCGACTAAAGGCTGTTCTGGATGATGCGTTTGAAGTGGAAGTGGAAGAAATGGTGAAGGTAGAAGGTAAAAAGCGCAAGGAGTTACAGGTGAGTATGGTAAGTTGTAAATTTGACGAAGTAAAACAGGTAAAAGACATTATATCTTTTTAAAGATTCCTTAGGATATGGAAAATATTAATCTGATAGATACGTTTTCAGAGTTTAAAGAGCTCAAAAACATTGATCGTGCAACTATGATTAGTGTGTTAGAGGATTCTTTCCGAAGTGTACTAATCAAGCGATTTGGAACTGATGAAAATTTCGATGTGATCATTAATGATGACAAAGGAGATTTTGAAATCTGGCGTAACCGCGAGGTAGTGAAAGATGAGGATTTAGAAGATGCTAACTTACAGATCTCTCTATCGGAAGCAAAGAAAATTGATGATGATTATGAGTTGGGAGAAGAAGTAACCGATGAGGTGAAATTTCTTGATTTTGGGCGACGTGCAATTTTAAGCCTGCGCCAGAATTTATCAGCTCGTATTCTTGAACTAGAAAAAGATAATATCTACCACGCTTATAAAGACCGTGTAGGTGATGTCGTTACTGGTGAAGTATACCAAATATGGAAACGTGAAATCCTGATTATTGATGATGAGGGTAATGAGCTTATTCTACCAAAGGCTGAGCAAATTCCATCTGACTTCTTTAGGAAGGGTGACAATGTTAGAGCCGTTGTTGTGAAGGTAGAAATACGTAATAACAATCCTTTAATTATTTTGTCGCGTACGTCTCCTGTCTTTTTGGAAAGATTATTCGAACTAGAAGTACCAGAAATATTTGATGGCCTAATTACCATTAAAAAGATTGTTCGTGTTCCTGGTGAACGTGCAAAAGTTGCTGTTGAGTCATACGATGAACGTATTGACCCAGTAGGTGCTTGTGTAGGTATGAAGGGGTCACGTATACATGGTATAGTAAGAGAGTTGAAAAACGAGAATATTGACGTTATCAACTTTACAACAAATAACCAACTGTTTATCCAGCGTGCGTTAAATCCAGCTAAAATTACCAACATTAAAATTCTTGAAGATCAAGGGCGTGCAGAAGTTTACTTGCGTCCAGAAGAAGTGTCTTTAGCAATTGGTAAAGGTGGGCTTAATATTCGTTTAGCCGGACAGCTTACAGGTTATGAGTTGGATGTGTATCGCGAAGCTGATGAGGATGATGAAGACGTAACGTTGGATGAATTCACTGATGAGATTGAAAGCTGGGTGTTAGATGAGTTAAAAGCTATTGGTTGTGATACAGCCAAGTCGGTGCTTGATTTATCTGTTGAAGACCTTGTTAAGAGAACCGATTTGGAAGAGGAAACAATTAAAGAAGTTAGAGGCGTCTTAAATGCTGAATTTGAATAATTCGCTATATTTGTCTCGCTAAGAATTGTATCCGAACAAAATAAAACGATAAGAAGAGTCCTGTTATATGGCAGTTGTAAAAAGACTTAGTAAAGTAGCTCGAGAGTTCAATGTTGGACACCACACAATTGTGGAGTTCTTACATAAGAAGGGTTTCAAAATTGAAACAAATCCGAATACCAAGGTTTCAGGAGAGATGTATGCTCTATTGGAACAAGAGTATAGAGGAGATTCTCATGTGAAAAAAGAATCCGAGAAGCTGGCTAAAATGAAAGAGAAGTCGAAGAAAGAATCAATTTCTATTGAGGATATTCGCGATGATCTGGAGCCAGTAAAAGATGAAAAAGAAGCACCTGTAAAGGAGCCAGCTGCCAGTGATGATTCAGGACCGAAAGTTGTTGGTAAAGTTGATCTGGATGCTTTAAAACCAAAGGCAAAAGAGCCTGCTCCCAAAGCAGTAGCTAAAGAAAAGCCAGAGGTTGTGGAAGAAAAGCCAAAGGCTAAAGCCAAGAAACCAACCGAGAAAAAAGCGGAGAAGAAGGTTCAGAAAGAACCGGAACATATTCCTACTAAGGTAGAGCCTGCGGCCAAAGAAATGAAGGTTGTAGGTAAAATAGACCTAGAGTCTAAACCAAAGAAGGAAGCTGTAAAAGAAGCGCCTAAAAAGGAACAAGAGAAAGTGAAAGAGGAGAAAGTTTCTTCTGAGGAGCCTAAAGCAGAGGTTAAAAAAGAAGCTAAAGTAGTTTCTGAAAAACCTAAAGCCGAGGCAAAGAAAGAAGAGCCGAAGGCCAAGGCTGAAAAAGAGAAGGTTGAGAAACCTAAAGCAGAGAAAGTAAAAGTTGAAGCGCCTGAAAAGGAAAAGATTGAAGAAAAAGTTCAAGACGAAGCTGCAACACAGGAGGCTAATGAAACTGGTGAAGAGTCAGGTGATTCATTCCGCCCAACACAGGTGAAGAAGTTATCTGGACCAAAAGTCTTAGGTAAAATTGAATTGCCAAAAACACCTGTTAAATCTACGGAAAGTAAAGACGCGAACAAAAACGCGAACAATAAGAAGCGTAAACGTAAGCGTATTAAGAAAGATAAGGAGAAGGTGGACATTAACCAGAAGCAACAAACAACTTCTGGTGAAGGAAGACCGCCATCATCTGGTGTTAAAAAAGAGCTAAAGAAACGTCCTCTTAATCAGCGTGGGCCGGGAGGAGCTAAAAGGCGTCCTGTTCGTGCTGAAGTCAACGATGAGGACGTACAAAAGCAAATTAAAGATACTTTAGCACGTTTAACGTCTAAAGGTAAGAGTAAAGGTGCGAAGCACCGTCGTGAAAAACGTGAAGCACAATCGCAGCTTAAACAAGCTGAGTTGGAAAAGGCAGATCAGGAAAAGTCAATATTGAAAGTTACAGAATTTGTAACGGCCAATGAATTGGCTAGCATGATGGATGTTCAAGTTAACCAGATCATCTCAACTTGTATGAGCTTGGGTATGTTTGTGTCGATCAATCAACGGTTAGATGCAGAAACATTGGCTTTAGTGGCTGAAGAATTTGGTTACACGATTGAATTTGTGAGCGCCGAGGTGGTTGAGTCTATTGTTGAAGAAGTGGACAGTGAGGATGATTTAATAGCTCGTCCAGCGATTGTGACTGTAATGGGACACGTCGATCACGGTAAGACATCTTTACTTGACCACGTGCGTAAAGCTAATGTAATTGCTGGTGAGGCCGGAGGTATTACTCAGCATATCGGAGCCTACAGTGTAACACGTGAAGATGGTCGTCAGATCACATTTTTAGATACACCGGGTCACGAGGCCTTTACCGCCATGCGTGCTAGGGGTGCACAAGTAACAGATATTGCTATTATTATTGTAGCAGCTGATGATAATGTGATGCCACAGACCGTTGAGGCGATCAATCACGCAGCAGCAGCAGGTGTGCCAATTGTGTTCGCCATAAACAAAATAGATAAAGATGGTGCTAATCCTGATCGTATCAAAGAGGAATTAGCCCAAATGAATTTCTTGATTGAAGAGTGGGGTGGAAAATACCAGTGTCAAGAAATTTCAGCCAAAAACGGTGTTAACATTGATGAGTTACTAGAGAAAGTACTTCTTGAGGCTGATCTTCTAGAGTTGAAGGCCAACCCTAATAAGCGAGCTATTGGTAGTGTTATTGAATCGTCATTAGATAAAGGACGTGGTTATGTCACAACGATGTTAGTACAGAGTGGTACAATGCGTGTAGGTGATATGTTATTGGCCGGATCACATTCGGGTCACGTTAAAGCCATGTTTAATGAGCGTAACCAAAAAGTGGAAGAAGTTGGACCGTCTGAACCTGCATTGGTTCTTGGTTTAAATGGTGCACCACAGGCAGGTGAGCGTTTTAATGTGATGTCTGATGAACGTGAAGCAAAAGATATTGCAACCAAACGTGAACAATTACAACGTGAGCAAGGTATGCGTACCAAAAAGCATATTACGCTTGATGAAATTGGACGTCGTATAGCTATCGGTAACTTCCAGGAACTTAATGTTATTGTGAAAGGTGATGTGGATGGTTCTATCGAAGCACTATCAGATTCATTAATCAAGTTATCAACTGAAGAGATTCAAGTGAACGTGATTCACAAGGCCGTTGGTCAGATCTCAGAATCAGATATTATGTTAGCTGCCGCATCTAATGCTATTGTATTAGGTTTCCAGGTACGTCCATCTCTAACGGCACGTCGCATTGCTGAGAAAGAGGAAATTGATATTCGTCTTTACTCGATTATATACGATGCTATTGAAGAGATTAAGGGTGCAATGGAAGGCATGTTATCGCCAGAGATTAAGGAGGATATCGTTGCAACCATTGAGATTAGAGAAACATTCAAAATCACGAAGGTTGGTACTATCGCCGGTTGTATGGTGAAAGAAGGTAAAGTGAAACGAAGCAATAAGATCCGTGTGATACGTGAAGGAATTGTAATTCATACCGGAACGCTAGGTTCATTGAAACGCTTTAAAGATGATGCCAAAGAAGTTGCAGCAGGATATGAGTGTGGATTGAACATCGAGAAGTTTGATCTAATCGAAGTAGGTGATATTGTTGAAGCCTATGAAGAAGTAGAAGTAAGTAGAAAGCTTTAAGTAGCGATTGAGATAAAATTAAAAGAGGTCATCCATTTGGGTGACCTCTTTTTGTATACTTTAGGGTGTAATGGCACTTAATGGGTAGGTAATTAAAGCAAGCCCGATTTAAGGACCTTTTCCAGGTCTTGT
>Ga0193951_1001243_pt1 | contig 11365 bp, 12 predicted proteins | sample BB_2_MG_FD_140370 | JGI IMG/M metagenome (GOLD analysis project Ga0193951, IMG submission 140370) | Microbial mat bacterial communities from the Broadkill River, Lewes, Delaware, United States - BB_2_MG | ecosystem: Environmental > Aquatic > Freshwater > River > Microbial mats | place: USA... | reverse complement strand
TATGGAGCAAAGAAAAAAATGCAACACAATCATGGAAAACATTCATCACTAAATATTGTGATTATTCAAACGATAAATAAGGGTTAATTTATGGATATGGAATTATTAAAAAACCTAGTTGATTATGGAGTTATAGGATTACTTATTATTATGAGTTTTATTGCTGTTATGTTTTTTATAGAGAGAATTCTTTTTTATAGAAAACTTGATGTAAATAGATTTAAAAACAAAAAACAATTAGATGTTGCATTAACTAAAAACTTAACATTTATTGGAACTATTGCTTCTAATTCTCCATATATTGGATTACTTGGAACGGTATTAGCTATTATGTTAACCTTTATGACTATGAGTGAAGGAGATATTGAAGCTACTAAAATAATGGCTTCTTTAGCCCTTGCACTTAAAGCAACAGCTATTGGACTTGTAGTAGCAATTATATCAATGGTTTTTTATAATATCTTATCAAGATATGCCGAGATTTTGGAAAGTAAATATGAAAATCAAGAAGTTTGATTCTATAAATGTAATACCTTTTATTGATGTACTTTTAGTTCTTTTAGCAATAGTTTTAATGACTTCAACTTTTATTGCTAAAGGGGTTATTCCTGTATCATTACCTAAGGCTGATAGTGCACAAGTTCAAAAACTAGAAAAGGATATTAATATCTATATTAAAAGTGATGGTTCTATTTATTATGAAAAGAGAAAAGTTTTATTAGAAGATTTGATATTAAAAATTGAAGATAAGAATAAGAAAAGACATATTTTAATCAATAGTGATAAAAATGCAAAATTTGAAAGTTTTGTACTACTGTTAGATAAATTAAAATCAAATAAATTTGAAAATATTTCTATAGTAACGGAGAAATGATGCGATATTTAAACTCTTTTTTTATTACTTCATTTATATATTTTTTATGTACAGTTGCCTTTATCTATTTAATTCCAAATGAGCAAATTATAAAACCGAAAAGTGAGATAAAAAAAATCTCATTAAATTTGGTAGAAATGATTAAACCTTCTGAAACAAAAAATAAACCTTTAGTAAAAAAAGAGATAGAAGAAAAAAAAGAGTTTCAGAAGTTTGTTAAAAAGCAAGAACCTAAAAAAGTTATAGAAAAAAAGATTAAGAAAAAAAGAGTTGATAATAAAAATCTAGATAAAAAATTCAAAAAAATAGTTCAAAAAAAGCCTAAAAAAGTTATAAAAAAAATAGAAACAAAAACTGAAAGTAAATTGAATAAAAAAGTTGAAGTTGCAAAAAAATCAAGCATAAAAAAGATTACTCCTACTTTAGTAAGTTATGAAGAGGATTTTTTAAATAAAAACCTTGTCTTAATAAAAAAAGAGATTCAAAAGCATATAAAATATTCAAATAGAGCTAAAAGACTTAATATTCAAGGAGAAGTCTTAGTTAGCTTTAAACTAACAAGAGATGGTATAAAAGGTGATATTGTAACTTTAAGCGGCCATAGGTTATTAATTAAAAGTACTATAAAAGCTATTTATAAAGCTTCAATGTATTTCCCTGAAGTTAATAAAGATATAACGATAAAACTACCAATTGTATATAAACTTATATAGAGAATTTTTTCTTTATTCTATTTTCTAATTCTTCAATTGTTTCTATTGCATCTTTTTCATGATTGGAAAAACCCCAATTTACTAATACTGAATCAACTCCAGCTTTAGAAGCTGCAATAATATCTTTGTGTGAATCTCCAATTACTTGTGCTCTTTTATTTTCAATATTATGTGTATTTAAAATCTTGTTAACCATTTCTGGATGAGGCTTAGGGTTTTTCACACTATCAAAACCCAATATTGTATTAAAATAGTGTCCCACTTCTAAGTGGTTTAGCATTTTTCTTGCAAAAAATGAGTTTGCATTTGTTGCAACAGTTAGTGTGAATTCAGAGTTTAAATCATCAATTAGTTTTTTTATTCCATCATAAAGTTCTAATCCATTTAAACAATTTGCATCATAATATTCTTCAAAAAGTCTTTGTTGTTCTAGTGTAAATTTAGGAGTTCCATAAAAAAACTCAGCAGCATTTATTTCTGGGTCATTTACACTTTCTAAAATCAAATCTTTATCAAGCTTTTCAAATCCAAGATTTTCTCTTACATAGTTTATAGTATTTACTAAAGGAATACTACTATTTATAAGTGTTCCATCCATATCAAACATAATTAATGCCATTAAGTTCCTATTTTATTTATATAAATTTTTTATATTTTAATTTATAGCCATGACCATAAATAGATTCAAAGAGTTCAAATTTTAATTTATTTTTTAGTCTAGAGACTAAGTTTCTTACACGTTTATTTGTATCACTAAAATCTGTAAAAATATAACTATCTATTTCATCATAAGTTTTTAAAGCACCTTTTGATTTAATAAAAAGTTTAAAAAGTTTAGTTTCATTTTTAGTTAATTTTATAAGTTCTTCATCTTTGTATAGTGATTGTTCTTGATTGTTCCAAATAAAATTATTGTGTAAATGTACAATATGTTCATTTGTTGGTATAAGCTTATTTTTTTCTATGATATTCATTAATGAATTAGATATTTGCTCAATATTATATGGTTTTAAAATATAACCATCAATTCCAGCGTTTATAGATTTTATAAAATATTCTGGATTACTATGAGCAGAAAAAATTAAAATAGGAATTTCACTATCAAATTCTCTAATAGAACCAATCATAGAGATACCATCTTTTCCAGGCATTTCAATATCTGTAATAATTAAATCAAATGACGTAGATTCAAATTTGTTGTTTTTTAAAAACTCATCTAATCCTTGTTGTCCATCATTTGCAACAGTAACATCATCAAAAAAGATTTGAAGCATTTTAAGAGTTTGTTCTCTTACATCTTCATTATCTTCTATGTACAATAATCGTAAGTTTTTTGTTGACTTTATAATATCGTGAAGACTATCTTGATTCATTTTATAACTATCCTTCATAAGGAAAATTATAGTTTAAATTTGTTTTTACTTTGATTAAAGAAAGTTTTTTAAAGTAGTTTATAAGATTAAGTCCTAAGACTTAATCTTTATTATTTTATAGTTGAAATTTCATCTTTTAAATTTCTATTTTTGTATGCTAAAACAATAGTTACAAATACTAATGCTGTTACATAGTAAACCCACATAGGAATTGGCACTGGATCACCTGTTGCGTATGAATGTAAACCTGACAAGTAGAAGTTTACACCAAAGTATGTCATTAAAATTGAAGCAAATGACAATAACGAAGCAACTGAAAGTGCATATGGAGTGTTAAGTTTTTTTACAAACCTCATATGTAAAACAAATATATAAATTACAATTGATACATAAGCCCAAGTTTCCTTAGGATCCCAACCCCAATATCTTCCCCAAGATTCATTTGCCCAAATACCACCTAAAAAGTTTCCAATTGTTATGGCACTTAATCCAATGATTAAAGAGATTTCTATAATTGCAACAACATGTTTAATTGTTTCATTTAAGTGTGGTCTAGTTTTTCTAAATATAAATAAAATCAATGTTAAGTAACCTAAAATTGCACTAAGTCCAAAGAATCCATAAGATGCTGTTAGAATAGATACATGAATAGTTAACCAGTATGATTTTAATACAGGAACTAAGTTTGTAATCTGTGGGTCAATATTTGTTAAATGTGCAGTAAACATAAATATAGCTGCGACAATAACTGCAGCACTTAATGCTAACAAAGACTTTCTAAAGAATACAACTCCTGCAAATACAGCAGACCATGATATATAAAGTAAAGACTCATAAGTATCAGACCATGGTGCATGTCCTGAAATTATCCATCTAAATCCCATTCCAAATGTGTGTACGGCAAATAGTATTGACAACATTATAAAGAAAAATAGTGTTGTTTTCTTTGGTTGTATTTTAGGATTAAATACAACAATAAATGCAACTACTAGCATTATAAATCCAACAAATAAATAAGCTAAAGTCAGTTTCTCAAAAATTTGTAATTGGTTAAATGCAATTTCTCTATCAATTTGTGCTCTTGGAGGAATAACTTCTTTTCCTACTTGAGATTGATAATCTTGCATCATATCAATAAACTTATTTGCCAAGTCCCATTGTTCACTTATAACTGAGTTTAAAAAACCTCTAATCAGTGTTTCAATAGCTTTTTGATTATCTCCTTCAAAAGCTTGCATTGCTTCTAATGGCGCATACCATCTATTGTTTTCTTCTAATTCTGCATCTGTTCTAGGGAAAATTTTAAATAAGCTTCCATTATAAACCATATATGCAATACTTAATCTTTCATCAAGTTTTATAATATCTTTTTCATAAGTTCCTCTTTGATTAGGATTAATCATAGATACTTTTTTAGTTTCATCTTGAAGTAAATACTTATTCTCTTTAAATACTTCAGTAAAGGCTATATGTTTTCTATTTGCTTCAACTTCTAAAAACTCTTTTAACTTAGGAGTTCTAAGTTTTATCATTTTTATATTTCGCCATATTTCAGGTCTAGTTAGCATACCTAATACTATTTGGTCTGCATTCATTCCAAAAAATTCTTTTTTACCAGAAAGTTTACTTATAATTTCATGATTCAAAGTATCTAATGGTTTCATTCTTCCACCGTTGCTTTGAACAACAATTTTAGAAAACTTTTTTGCTGTTTCTAAAGAGTCATTTTTAAATCTTTCTAGGTATTTTTCAATTTCTACTTTGTCTGGAGTTACATTTGCAAGTTTATCTTCTGCTGCTTGTAAGTTTGTACTTCCAAAAGCAATAAGACATGCTGCAACTATTGAAGCAATATTTTTGCTACTTACATATTTTGTAAGTTTCCAAAATCTTGATTTTTTATCAAAAAGATTCCAAATAAGTCCTAATGTAAGTAAAAAATACCCTAAATAAGTAGGCCATTTTCCAGGGTCATTATTAACAGACAATACTGTTCCTTTCTCATCTGGGTCATATGAACTTTGGAAAAATAAGAAATTACCTTCATGTAAAGTTCTATTCATAAAAATTCTATAATCATATTTTCTACCATCTTCTTTGATAACAGTTACTTCTGAAGCATATGAAGAAGGAGCCATACTTCCAGGGTATCTATCCAATTGGAAGTCATTTAATTTAATAGCAAAAGGAAGTTCTAAAGTTTTTGAACCATACTCTAGAGTAACAACACTATCTCCAAAATCTTCAATTTTAGTGATACCTTTCATTCCTCTTTTTCCTGGCAGTTTAACAGTTCTTGTTTCTCCGTTTAAAGAGATATCAACTGTTAAGATACCCATATCATTTTTACCTTTTTTTGCATAAAAGTAGTTGTTGTAATCAATATTCAGCTCTTTGTCTTTAAATGACATAGTATGAGAAAATTCATTACTTCCTAATGCAGCAAATTCCATTGGATATTCTTTATAAAAAGTCGCATCTTTTTGCTTAACTTTTACTTGTAAGTAAGGTTCTAGAGATAACATTCTGTTTTCTATTTGACCTTCTCTAATTTGCATAATTCCTTCGTAACCAACATATCTAGTTACAGCAGCACCAATTAAAATTACAACAAACGACATATGAAATATAAATCTTGGTTTACTTTTCCACATTTTATATTTAAAGATTATTCCTGTCATGTTAATTGTAGTTAAAACTAAAGCAGCTTCATACCATAAGTGGTTATACACTAGAACTCTTGCAGTTGAAGTTCCAAAGTCATTTTCTATAAATGTTGCTACTCCCGCTCCAATTGCTAAAATAGCAAGTAATATAAGTGTTGTCTTGAAGGAGAACAAGACGTCAGTTAGTTGTTTCAATATTAATCCTTTTAAGATTTAGTACAGTTAATTATACGAATAAACTATATAGTCAACGTGTAGAAATTATTTTTTGTAAAATTTCGTAATTATAACTAAAAAACTTTACTTGAACTTGATTTAAAACAAGTTTTTAAATAAATTAAGATTATAATTCAAGAATGGAATTAGAAGAACTAAAAAAGAAAAAAGACGATTGTCGAAAATGGAAAAATGTTGAACCTTGGTATGAGCAATTACAAAAGCTTTCACAAATAAAAAATGAAGAATTTGAACTTAGTTATTCAGATTGGTTTTCTGTTGGAAAAAGAGAGAACTTGAGTGATAGTGAATTTTCTTTGATTGAGGAAACTGCAAAGAAACTTATTCCTTGGAGGAAGGGACCTTTTAATTTATTTGGTCTTGAAATTGATTCTGAATGGCAAAGTAATATAAAGTATAATTTAATAAGACCTCACTTTAATTTAAAAGATAAAGTGGTCGCAGATATTGGTTGTAACAATGGTTATTATATGTTTAGAATGCTTGAAGACAAACCAAAAAGATTAATTGGTTTTGACCCAAGTGCTTTAACATTACATCAATTTGAATTTATAAACCATTTTGTTAAATCTGATATTGAGTATGAAATGTTAGGAGTTGAACACTTAGAGTACTATAATCATAAATTTGATTTTATATTTATGTTAGGTGTTTTATATCATAGACCAGATCCTGTTGGAACTTTAAAATCACTTGCAAGAGGCTTAAACTCAAAGGGTGAAATTTTAATTGATACTTTTATGATTGATGGAGAAGATGAAATATGCTTAACACCTAATAAAAGGTATTCTAAAATTCCTAATATATATTTTATTCCTACAATTTCTGCTTTGACAAACTGGTTAAGCCGTGCAGGTTTTGAAAATATTGAAGTTATTGCTATTACAACTACTACAAGTGAAGAACAAAGAAAAACAAAATGGTCTTTCGATCAAAGTTTAGAGGACTTTTTAGACCCAGAAGATAGAAATAAAACAGTAGAGGGGTATCCAGCACCTAAAAGAGTATATATGAAAGCAAGAAAGATACAATAACTTAGAATAAGTCTATTGTATCATCAGGAGTCAAATCTTTAAATTTAAATAGTTGACTTCTTCCTCTGTTTTTTGCTTCATAAAGTGCTATATCAGAGTTTTTTATTGTTTTATCAATGCTGTCATCACCTTCTTGTGTATGAAAAACATCAAATCCAATACATATAGTCTTTTGAAGAGTATGTCCTAAATCATTTACTGGAACTTTTACTTCAGCAAAATCTTTTATTATATTCTCTGCAATTTTTACTACATCATGTTCGTTAGTTGTACTTAACATAGAGATTAAAAATTCATCACCACTAAGTCTTGCAACCATATCAAATTCTGAAATATTAGTATGAATTACTCTTGCAAGCTCAACTAATACTTGGTCTGCAATTTCATGGTCAAATTCATCAATAACTGCTTTAAAATGGTCAACACCAACCATTAGAAAGTAGATACTTTTATAATCTTTTTTTGATAATATAATTTGTTTATTTAGATTTTCTATTAAATAGTGTCTATTATAAACTTTTGTTACAGAGTCTAATGAAAGTGACTCGATAAAGTTTTTCTTTATTATTCCATTTTGAATAATAGGTGAAATCTGAAAAAGTGCAGATTCAATAATATTATATTGATTAGATAAAACTTCATGATGTGTTTTAGACGATGCACAAAAAGAAACAATAGCATTTAAATTTGTATGTGTATTTATAATAAAAAAGAATGATAAAGAGTCATCTAAATAAAACTCTTCACCTTCAATAAATACATTTTCTCTATTATTTCTTTCTATATCAAATAATGCAAAAGTTACATTATCTACTTCAAAGTTTGTATGTAGCCAAAGATATATATCTTCGCCCATTTGTTTCAAATTTGAAGAATATTGTAGTTGCTCATATAGTTTATAAATATTTTCAAGGGCAACAAAATCTTTTGGATTAGTTTGTGCCGATTTAATTAGTTCTAACATATTATTCTTCATTTATATCCTTAAAAAAAATCTATTGTATTAGTCTCTTCTTTTTTAAATTTAAAAAGTTGACTTCTTCCTTTATTTCTTGCTTCATAAAGTGCTATATCCGATGATCGAAAAATCTCTTCAACTTTGTTTGCATCATCAGGAAACATAGAAATACCAGTACATATAGTTTTCATTAATGTCTGATTTGTCTGTATATTAACAATAACTTTTTTATTCTTAAAGTTCTCTATAATTTTTTGTGCAATTATTATGGCATTTTCTTCACTAGAAACATTGTGTAGTACTACTAGGAATTCATCTGAATCTATTCTTGCTACTAAATCAGATGATCTAACAGAGTTTTGTAAACTAACTGCTAATTCTTTTAAAACCTTATCTCCTATATTGTAGTCAAATTCATCAATAACTGCTTTAAATTGATCAATTCCAACTTTTAGAAAAGCAATTTTTTTCTTTTCCCTTGAAGATAAAGGAAGCATAGTTTTTAAATATTCATCTATATATTGTCTATTATAAAGACCTGTTAATGTATCTTTTAATGATAACTCTTTTAGTTTATCTTCTAAAAATTTATTGTAAATAGTTTGAGAAACTAGATTAAATATAGTTTTTATAGATTCAAAAGATGCCTCAATTTTATCTTTTTGCATATGAGTACTATAGAATAGTTTTAAAATAAGTGTATCGTATTCATTTAGCTCAATCATAAATTCTTTTTTATTTAAATCTTTATTATCTTCTGCATCAAAAAACAATTGATTACTATTAATTGCAGTTTCAAATTTCACAATTTCAAAGTTTTTACTTAAATATGAAGAGAGATAATCAAAGATATCTCCTATCTTTTTCAAACTTTTTAAATGATCATTTAATGAGATAATCATATCAAAATTGTAAGAGTCTAATTTATATTTCATTTTCTTACCTAATTATAAATAGTTTTTCCAGTTGATTAATGAATCTCTTTCACTATTTAAAGATGTAGCATCACCATGACCTGGATAAATTCTTATATCTTTTTCCCATTTGAGTATTTTATTAATACTCTCTTTCATCTGAATAGGACTAGAAAAAGGAAAATCTGTTCTTCCTATAGAGTTTCTAAAAATAAAATCCCCTGAAAAAAGATGTTCATCTATTTCTATTGCAGAACATCCTGGTGTATGCCCTGGAAAATGATGAAACTTTATCTTTACTCCAGCTAATTCAAACTCTTGGTCTGGTTCAACTAAAACATCTGCATGAGAAGGAGTCATCCCAAAACCATAAGGGTCTTTTTCTAGCATAAAATTATCATCCTTTGGAGTATAAATTTTAAGCTTTAACTCTTCACTTACTTCTTTGTTTGACCATACATGATCAAAATGTCCATGAGTATTAAGTATAGCAATTGGATTTTGCACATTTTGCATTACCCATTTTGTTGCACCTACACCTGGATCAATAATGAAATCTTTTCCATCAACTGTAATAATGTAACAATTTGTTTGATAATCACCCATTGGTTGGATTTTTAATGACATAGTTTTTTAATCCTTAGTTAGATAAAATTTATATTAGTATATAAAATTAAAACTGTAAGGAAGATTATGCAATACCATTTAAAGCTTGAAACTATCGCGCTTGAAGCTAATCCAAAAAATAAAATTAAAGCATTTAAATTATTTTATAATGATTATCTAAACAAAAAATCACAATTTAATTACAATTATACCCCATATGAGATAAAAAATCCATCATATAATGATTTTTTGAATATAGTTTTGCCTAAAAATGTAAAAAATCCAAAACATTTTGATACAAATGAGGGGAAAATCATTCTTTTACATGCTATTGCTCATATTGAATATAGTGCAATAGATTTAGCAATTGATGCAGCTTTAAGATTTCAAGATTTACCAAAAGAGTATTATGATGATTGGTTAGAAGTTGCAAATGATGAAGTTAGACATTTTGAAATGTTAGAAAAACTTTTAGAAGAACTAGGTTCTTATTATGGTGCTCTTGATGTTCATACAAATTTATTTGAAGCAATGAAGGCTACACCTGATTTACTTTCTAGAATGGCCGTTGTCCCAAGGTTTTTAGAAGCAAATGGTTTAGAGCAAAATCCAAAGATAATGGAAAAACTAAATTCAAATAATGATGAGTTTAATAAAAAAATATTAAAAGCATTAGAAATAATACTTGAAGAAGAGATTGATCATGTTACAAAAGGAGATAGATGGTTTAAATATGAGTGTGAACGACTAAATTTAGAACCAGAAAAGACATATTTTGAAATTTTAGAAAAAGTATATCCAGGTAGTACAACAAAAAAATATCAACTAAACGTTGAAGCTAGAAAACAAGCAGGTTTTTCATGCGATGAACTTAAATTTCTTTCTAAAAAAGAAGATTGTAATTAATACAAAGGAAAAAATCCTTTGTATTATAGAAATTTACTACTAATTTTTATTTTTATTTAGTTCTTTATAATAAGAACTATGAAGAATTTCAATCTCTTCTTCTTCTTTATATCCATTAATCATACTAATAATTGCACCTTTTATTGCAAAAATAGACATATATAAATGAGTAAAGAACAATGCAACCATTGCAAGTCCAACTGCATTGTGTACGATAATACATAATCTTAACATTTCAATTTTTGTGAACCCAAACATTGTTAAAACTGCTAAATCTAAATCTTGTACATATAGTGTTGCTCCAGTAAAAATCATTACAATACCACCAATTGTACAAACCCAAAACCACATTTTTTGACCAGCGTTAAATTTACCTGCAGGAATTGGTTTTTTCTCTTTTGATAGGTATCCACCTAAAATCATAAACCATTTAATATCTTCTGCTGTAAATAACATACTTTTTATCCACATAATAATCATAGGAACTACACTAATCATAAACAATACAGTTGCTACGGCATGTAATTCTTTACAAGCAGTTACAAAGGCTCCACCTCCAAATGTAGAACCAAACATCATTATTAAACCAGTGGGAACAATAATTATAAATGAAATGGCTGCTATTCCATGAATTATTCTATTAAATAGAGTAAACACATAATATTTTTTCCCATCATGGTTAAACTTTTTTGGCCCAATTATTAAGTAATGGATTAGAAAAGCTAAAGGAACAATTATAATAATTGATAAATAAGCGTTTTCAAATAGTTTGGTTTGTAAATAAACAAACATTTCTCCTAATTGAGAATTACCAGTTTGTTCAAATGCAAGCATATTGGTAATTATCTCTTGATTAGCTTCACTCACAGTAGAGTAAGCAAACAATGCACTTGATAGAAATAACATCATTAATAGATATTTTTTCATAACGTCTCCTTCATAGTAAAAGTTATTTAAAAAAATAACCCTAATATTAAAAATAAATTAAATTTTACTTTTAAAGTTAAATTCTATACAAAACATAATAAAAAAGTCAAGTTTTTTTTACTTTTTCCTAATAAAGTAAAGAAAATTTAACTTATTT
>Ga0193951_1001242_pt1 | contig 11366 bp, 9 predicted proteins | sample BB_2_MG_FD_140370 | JGI IMG/M metagenome (GOLD analysis project Ga0193951, IMG submission 140370) | Microbial mat bacterial communities from the Broadkill River, Lewes, Delaware, United States - BB_2_MG | ecosystem: Environmental > Aquatic > Freshwater > River > Microbial mats | place: USA... | reverse complement strand
CTGCTGATACCGTGGTAGCAGCATACGATCAGTGGCGCATCCAGATCTGCTTCGGCAATAAACTGGGGCAGATTGGCATTACTGATATTGTGTGCACCGGGAATATGGCTCTGCTGGAAGCTGCCAGCATCACGAATATCGGCGATCGTTGCGCCAGCATCAATCAGTTCAGCCGCCTGGGCAGCGCTAATACAGCGATAGGTGTCCATTTATTACCTCTGAGTTATAGCCGTGCCTGCATCATGCAAAGGCACTGGCGATCAGCTGGTGTGGGCCGTCTGGTTGCGGTTCTCCAGAACAGTGACAGCTGAACAGTTGTTGATCTTCAAGTCGCATTGCGGTCAGGGCGTTGCCCCAGACGCAGCCGGTATCGAGTGCGAATACATTCTCGGTATCGGTTCTGCCTTCCAGCGCTGCCCAGTGGCCAAATACTACCTGTACCTGGCTGCTTTTACGCGGCTGTTTGAACCAGGGCAGGAAGCCATTGGGCTGTGAGTCCAGGCTGCCTTTGGCTTTAAAGTCCAGCCGCCCGTTTGTATCACAGAAACGCATACGGGTCAGGTAGTTGGTGATCAGCCGCAGCCGGTCCCAGCCCATCAGGCCTTTTTCCCAGCGCTCGGGCAGATTGCCGTACATATTATCGAAGAAGTTCTGTGCCAGATGGCTGCTGATCATCTCTTCAACTTCCGCTGCCCGCTTGAGTGCCTGCTTCAGGCTCCAGGTGGGAGGGAGCCCGGCATGGCTCATAAAGTAGTTCTGACGGGCGTCATAGACGGCCAGCTTCTGCTGCCGTAACCATTCCATTAACTCCGGCGCATCCGGTGCGGCCAGGAGTCGGTCCAGGGTATCGCTACGCTTGCGTTCGACAGAACCGTAGTAAACCGCCAGCAGGTGCAGGTCGTGGTTACCAAGCACGATAACCGCACGGTTGCCCAGCGACTTCAGAAAGCGCAGGGTTTCCAGCGATTTAGGACCCCGGTTAACCAGGTCGCCCGCCACCCAGAGGGTGTCGTTATCACTGAACTGGATCATATCCAGCAGTTGCATCAGCTCGTCAAAACAGCCCTGAATATCACCGACTGCGTAGGTTGCCATTCAATGTCCTCGTTCGCTCTTAATCACGCTTTGCGCCTCGCACTTGCGCCAGTAAAAAGCGGGGTATGTTAGCAGATTGTTATGACCACTTCGGGTCGATAAATGGTCGAAAGGTGCTGTTGTCGCTTTTACGTTCATACGAAAGTAGTGGCCAGTCTGCTCACTGAAGCTTCGCTCTACTCTCTCAATCAGTACAGGCAGTGTCGGTTAAGTGGCTGAAAAGTCAATAAATAAACCCGGTCCTTAGAAAAACTAAACAGGCTCGGGGAAATTCTAACCAGCTCCGCCGGACACTGTCACCTCGGTGAAATATTCAATTTCTACCATGCCCCCAGTTATTTTCTGCGCCTGAGAGTGTGGGGCTGGTACGGGTTTTACCCGGATCTCGGATGAGAAATCACCTGGTCGGCACCACTGCAATATTGGCTATCAGCGTAGATGTTTTCCTGGACCTATTAGTAGAGCTTATACCGCATGGGCAAATTGATCCTGGTTATGGTGGATGGCATCAGTGCTGACCACTTTGAAAATATACGTCACCAGCTGCCGCACCTGGATGGTCTGGCGCGCCGTGGTACTCAGGTGCTGGAGCTCACACCGGAAGTGTGTGGCACCTCGTTACCGGGCCGCACCTCAATGATTGTTGGCGAAGGGCCGGACCAGCATGGCATCTACGGCAATGTGATCTGGGATGGCACCCGGTTCCGCTATGGCAATCCGTACGATGTACGGGTACCGACGCTGGCGCACTACGCCCGCGAAGCGGGACGGGATGTGGCCGGGCTGGGGTTTGGTATGTTGCGCCCGGAAGATTGCGACCTTTATATGCCGCCCTGGTGGGTCAGTGAGATGCTGATGCGGGCGCGGGATGAGCAGCCATGGCCTGCCGATGAGCAGTGGCTGCAGGCCGGACAGGTGCATGACAGTGAGGGCCGGCTGGCAGCGCTGGGCAAGCAGCTGGATATTGTGGACCCCAACGCCCAGCACGATTTCAAACTGCAGCTGGGCATGCTGGCGGATCAGCAGCTGCTGGATGTCGCCGCTGCGCTGGCGGCGTCGGATAAAGCGCCGGACCTGATGCTGCTGGAGATCTGTATCCCGGATTACTTCCTGCATAAATATGGTGCCAGCCATGAACTGGCGGAGTGGTCCCTGCGTACCGCGGATGCACAGATTGGCGCGCTGATGGAGCGCCTGCGTCAGGCCGGTCAGCTGGATCAATACAACTTCGCCATTATGTCGGACCACGGCCACGCACCGATGCCGGATGCGCTGTATTGCGACCGTATTCTGGGGCCGGATGTGCAGTGGTCCAGTGAAGGTGGCATGTTGCTGGTGGCGCCGCGCGATCAGGTCCAGGCGGATGAGGTGCGCGCTGCACTGAGTGATTATGCCGTAGAGATGTGGAACAACGATCACCTGCCGCAAGAGCAGCGTGAGCAGCTGCTGACCTTTGCCGTTGCAGCAGACTCCCGGCTGTCGTTTGAAGGCAGCCTTGCCGGGCAGACCGGGCCGACCGGACCCTCAAAATACCGCTCCAACCATGGCATGCGCCCTGGCTGTCGTGATGACTACCGCTTCTGCCTCTTCGCCGGGCCCGATGTACCCCGCCAGACGGTGATGTTTGCCCGCGCCAACCAGGTGGCCCCGACCCTGGCCCGAATTCTTGAAATAGAGACCCCCTGGCAGGCAGCGTCACTGCTGTGAGCCTGACAATGAGTGCATCCCTGAATTGCCAACTGATTTTTTACAGGAGTTTCACCATGAAACCGTTGCTGTCCTCTGTTCTTCTTTCTGCTGCCCTGATGGGGGGTATTGCTGCCACTGAATCTGCGCTGGCCGGTGGTACCTTCCGGCTGGCCCATGATGTGGGTTATGCCGGTGCCGAGTCACTGGACCCGATCTCGCCCAGCCGTTTTTTCTATGCTAACCAGTTTCTCTACAGTCGGCTGGTGCGTCAGGACATGGAAGGGCAGCCGAGCCCGGAGCTGGCGCTGAACTGGAGCGCCTCTGCCGATGCAAAGCAGTGGACCTTCGAGCTGCGTAAAGGGGTGAAGTTTCACGACGGTTCCGACCTGACTGCCGAGGATGTGAAATACAGCCTGGAACGGATCAAGGACCCGAAAATTGATTCCCCGGTCGCTGCCGTGCTGGGTGTGATTGACTCGGTCACCGTGCTGAACAGCCATAAGCTGCGCATCAATCTCTCGTCTGCCCATGCCGACCTGCCATTGCTGCTGATGGATTACCGGGTGCGGATTATCCCGGAAAACAGCGGCGACACCATCGCCAGCACCGGTGTTGGCTCCGGCCCCTTTATGCTCGACGAGCTGGACCCGGAAGGCACCACGGTGCTCAAAGCCTTTGATCAGTATTGGGAAGGCAAACCGGCCTCTGACACGGTTGAGGTGATCGGCATCGCCGATGCGCAGGCGCGGGTACAGGCCCTGCTGGCCGGTCAGCTGGATTTTGAAGACAGTGTACTGGGCCAGCAGATGGCGCTGTTCGCGGATAAAAACCGCTTCCAGACCCACAGCATCGCCACCGGCGAATGGCGTGCGCTGGTGTTCCGCACCGATACCGCGCCTTACAACGATGTGCGGGTGCGCAAGGCGCTGCGCATGCTGGTGGACCGTGAGCAGATGATGACCCTGGTGTCTGGCAAAAACGGCGGCACGGTGGCCTGTGATACGCCGGTCTGGTCGGGTGATCAGTACCGGGCACAGATCGATTGCCCGCAGGATATCCCGGCGGCGAAGCAGCTGCTGAAAGAAGCCGGGTACGGTGACGGGCTGGAAGTGGATATCTATGCGGCGGATAACGAGCCGGAATGGATCCGTATGATCGAGGTGTATCAGCAGCAGGCGGCGCAGGCCGGGGTCAAAGTAAACCTCAGAATTTCTGCCTCTGATGGCTACTGGAGCGATGTCTGGATGAAGGAGCCGGTAGTGTCTACGCGCTGGTCCCAGCGCCCGGCCGATCAGGTGCTGAACGAAGCGTTCCGCTCCGGTGCCAGCTGGAATGAGACCTTCTTCAGTAACGCCAGATTTGATGGTTTGCTGGATCAGGCCCGTCAGGAACTGGATTACGGCAAACGCAAAGCACTGTACGGCAAACTGCAGCAGGCATTGTGGCAGGAGGGGGGAGCCCTGGTGCCGTACCACCTGAACCAGAACCGGGTTCTGGGTGCCAATGTCAGCGGTGTTGATCCGGTAGAGAACTTCTCCATTCGCTGGAATAAAGTCGCCGTGGCCGACTGAACCCAGGTTTCCTGCCCGCTATCCGAAGATGGCGGGCCCTGTGGCGGGCTGTGACGAGCTGCATAGCCCGCCTCTTTTTTGACTCTGCTGAAAACAACCTGATGCTGAAACTGATTCTTAACCGGCTGGTGCTGGCAGTACTGACGCTGGTGACGGTGTGCACCCTGGTGTTTGGTGTCACCGAAGCTCTGCCCGGTGATGTCTGTACGGCGTTTCTGGGCCGTAACGCCCAGGGCGTGCGGCTGGAAAACTGCCGCAGCCAGCGTGAGCTGGATAAACCGGCCATCGAACGCTTCGCCAGCTGGGGCTACGGCGTGGTCACCGAAGGGGACCTGGGCCGCTCGCTTAAACGCAACAAATCGATCAATAAAATGGTCGGCAGCCGGATGCGTAACACCCTGTTGCTGGCCGGAACGGCGGCGTTGCTGGGCATTCCGCTGGCCATTTTACTCGGGGTGCTGGCGGCGCTGCGCCGTGATCGGCGTACCGATGTCGGGATCTCCACCGGGGCGATTTTTGCCATGACCCTGCCGGAGTTCGTGACCGCCACCTTGCTGATCTACATCTTTGCCATCCAGCTGCACTGGTTCCCGGCGGTGACCACTGTGCGACATAACGCACCGCTGCTGGATTTCCTGCCCAATATCGTGCTGCCGGTGATCACCCTGACCCTGGTGATGAGCGCCCATATTCTGCGTATGGTGCGCTCGGCGATGATCGATGTGATGGCCTCGGATTTTGTCCAGATGGCACAACTCAAGGGGGTGCCGTACTGGCGGATTGTCTTTCGCCATGCCCTGCCTAACGCCATGTTACCGGCGATCAATATCATCGCCCTGACCATCGCCTGGCTGTTGGGCGGGGTGGTGATTATCGAGCAGGTATTTAACTACCCCGGCATCGGCACCCTGATGATCAGTGCCATCTATGACCGTGATCTGCCACTGGTGCAGGCTATTGCGCTGGTGCTGGCGGCGATTTATGTCAGCGTTAATCTGCTGGCGGACCTGGCCAGCCTGGCGTTGAACCCGCGTTTACGCACGGCACGAGGATAATCTGATGACCCTGACTGACAATACCCCTGTTACGCGACCGTCCCGTGCCCGCCAGGTCTGGCGCAGTATGCGCCGCTCCCGTGCGGCGATGGTCTCGCTGTCGATTCTGTTGCTGCACCTGTTGCTGGCCGTGTTTGCCCCCTGGCTCGCCCCCTGGGACTGGACGGCGCAGGATGGCTACAACATGTTGCAGGGCCCCAGTGCTCAGCACTGGTTCGGCACCGATAATATGGGCCGCGATATATTCAGCCGCACCCTGATGGGCGGGCGTGAAGCGCTCAAAGTCACCGAGCAGCCCCAGGGTGATGCGTGCGGTGGACGCCTTGCTGGCGATCCCCTGGCTGCTGTTTCTGCTGCTGATTATCTCCACCATCGGCCAGCAGGGCTGGGTGATGATTCTGACCCTGGGCTTCTTCTACGGCATCGCCGTGATCCGGGTTGCACGTGGTGCCACCCTGGACTTTGTGGCCCGTGATTTTGTGCTGGCGGCACGGGTGCGGGGCGAAAGTAACTGGACCATCGTCCGTCAGGAGCTGCTGCCCAATGTGCTGGACACCCTGCTGGTGGAGGGCGGGATGCGCTGGGCCTGGATGCTGCTGGCCTTCAGCTCGCTGTCTTTTCTCGGCTTTGGTGTGGTGCCACCCACCCCGGACTGGGGACTGATGATCGCCGATACCCGCGGCATTATCTCCATCGCCCCCTGGGCCACGCTGTTTCCGGCGCTGGCGCTGTCCAGCCTGATTATCAGCATCAACCTGACCGCCGATGCCTTTGGCAAAGCCATGGGCCTCGATCGTGCCAAAGCGCCAGTGTGAGGGCTGCATCATGATGAACAACACGGTATTACGCGTGGATAATCTGAGCCTGGGCTACACCGATGGCCAGGGTAATAAAGTTGCAGTGCTGCGTGATGTCTCGCTGGATATCCAGCGTGGCGAAGTGATCGGCCTGGTGGGGGAGTCCGGCTGCGGTAAAAGCACCCTGGCGCTGGCGCTGCTGGGTTTTTTACGCAGTGGCGGTGAAGTACTGGGCGGGACGATCAGCTATGAGCAGCAGTCACTGTTTGCGCTGCCCGCGTCTGAACTGGCCCGGTTGCGTGGCGGCCAGATCGCTCTGATTCCACAAAATGCTGGCCAGTCACTGACCCCGACCATGACGCTGCAAGCTCAGCTGTATGAGGCGCTGCAGTTGCACAGTGACCTGCCCGCCAGCGCCTGGCAGGCACGGGCGATTGAACTGCTGACCCTGGTACGACTGCCCAGCCCGGCAGAACTGCTCAGCCGCTACCCGCACCAGCTGTCGGGCGGCCAGCAACAGCGCGTCGCCATCGCCATGGCACTGGCCGGTGAGCCGGAAGTGCTGTTACTGGATGAACCCACCACCGGGCTGGATGTCACCACCCAGGCGCATATTCTGGAGCTGCTACGCGAACTGCGTCAGCGTCTGGGCACCACGATGGTGTTTGTCAGCCATGATCTGGGCGTAATCGCACGGGTCTCTGATCGCATTGCTGTGATGTACGCCGGTGAGATGGTCGAGCTGGGGGACTGCGCCGAGGTGCTGCGCCAGCCCGCCCATCCCTATACTCGCGGCCTGCTGGCGGCGATTCCTCGATTGGCAGCCGATACTCTGCCAGCAGCTTTGCCGGGCTACCCACCCCAGGTGGGTTCCGTTAAAGAGGGCTGTGTCTTTGCCGGGCGTTGTGGCCAGGTGACGCCACTGTGCCAGCAGGTCAGCCCGGATCTGGCTACGCTGGGTGGCCGCCAGGTGCGTTGTAATTTACCGGCTGAAAGCTTGCGTGCACCGCTGCAACTGGGCGGTGTACCGGTGCCTCAGGTACGCCGGGGCGAGCCCCTGCTGGCGCTGGATCAGGTGGCGGTCAGCTATGGCAAGCCAGGTCTGTGGCAGCGATTACGTGGCCAGCCGGATAACCGGGTTGCCACGGTTGATGGCATCGAGTTGAGCCTGCGCCGGGGGGAAACCCTGGCGCTGGTGGGGGAGTCGGGCAGTGGCAAATCCACCATTATGCGCTCCATCTGCGGCCTCAATCCGCCACGTAACGGGGCGATCACCCTGCAGAACAGCGTCGGTGATAAACAGCACAACCTGCAGCTTAATCAACCGGTAGAACAGCGCGACGCCAGCCTCAAACGGCGGGTGCAGATGATCTTCCAGAACCCGGATGCTTCGCTGAACCCGCGCCACACCATCGCCGATATTCTGGCCCAGCCGCTCAAACTCTATTTTGGCCTGACCGGCGAAGCCAGCCGAACACGAGCCGCCGAGCTACTGGCCCAGGTACGGCTGGGCGAGCACTACCTGGACCGTCTGCCCGCCCAGCTGTCGGGTGGTGAGAAGCAGCGGGTGGCGATCGCCCGCACCTTTGCCGGTGAGCCGGATCTGATCCTCTGTGATGAGGTTACCTCGGCGCTGGATGTATCGGTGCAGGCGGCGGTGCTCAAACTGCTTAAACAGCTGCAGGCCGAACGCGGGGTGGCGTATCTGTTTATTGCCCATGATCTGGCCGTGGTGCAAGCGATCGCGGACAAAGTTGCGGTGCTCTACCAGGGGCGGCTGTGTGAAGAGGGTCAGACGGCTGCACTGTTCAGTGCGCCCTGGCACCCCTACACCGAAACCCTGCTGGATGCCGTACTGCAGCCGGACCCGGATCACGCACCACGGCTGCATGCGGACGATAGCGCCGAGTCACAGCCACCGGTGCAGGGGTGCCCGTTTCAGAACCGTTGCCCACGCAAACTGGGTACGCAATGTGATACCGAGCTGCCCGGCTGGCAGCATGCCAACGGCAAACGGCTGCGTTGCCATATCCCCGCTGAGCAGCTGCTCAGATTGCAGAAACCGGACGAGATTGGAGCAGTACAGGTCGCGTAGGATGGGCAAAGCGCAGCGTGCCCATCGTGTTTTATGCGCAAAATCACAGGAAGTAACAGGAGCCCATGAATGGCACTGGTAATGTTTGATCTGGATGAAACCCTGGTAGAGGGCGATTGCTCCTCACGTTGGGTACACTACATGGTGGCTCAGGGGCTGGTGGCGGGGGAGGTGATCCTTGCCGAAGAAGCCAGCCTGATGGCGGACTACTACAACGGCGGGCTGGATATGCAGGCCTATATGGATATGCTGCTACGCCCGCTGATCGGCATGCCAGAAACAGAGCTGACGGCGCGGGTGGCAGCCTATGTGGCCGACTATATCCGCCCCCATATCCGTGAGGCGGCCCGCGCTCAGGTAAACGAGGTGATTCAGCGCGGCGACCGCCCGCTGATCATCTCCGCCTCGGCTGAGTTTCTGATCCGGCCTATTGCCCGTGAACTGGGCATTGAAGAGGTGCTGGGGGTACAGGTGGAGACTGATGCTCAGGGTTGTATCACCGGTGCCGTAGCGGGCGTGATGACCTACCAGCAGGGCAAAGTCATCCGCCTCAATGACTGGCTGCAGCAACAGCAGGAAACCCTGACTGGCAGTGCGTTCTACACCGACTCCCACAACGACCTGCCCCTGCTGGAGGTTGTTGAATTTCCAGTCGCCGTGACCCCCGATGCCCAGCTGAACCAGCTGGCTCAGGCGCGCGGCTGGCCGGTGTTGAATTGGTAAAGCGAGCTTGAAGAGCAGAGCTTCCCGGTGGGGACACCGGTCCCACAGGTGTTATTCGCAGGCTGCGGAGTTGTGCTTATTGTGGGACAGCTGTCCTCAGCTGGAAGCTTTTAGAGCAGAGCTTCCCGGTGGCGACACCGGTCCCACAGGTGTTAGTCGCAGGCTGCGGAGTTGTGCTTATTGTGGGACAGCTGTCCTCAGCTGGAAGCTTTTAGAGCAGAGCTTCCCGGTGAGGACACCGGTCCCACAGGTGTTATTCGCAGGCTGCGGAGTTGTGCTTATTGTGGGACAGCTGTCCTCAGCTGGAAGCTTTCAGAGCAGAGCTTCCCGGTGAGGACACCGCTCCCACAGGTGTTATTCGCAGGCTGCGGGGCGCTTGTTGTGGGACAGCTGTCCTCAGCTGGATGCTCTTAGAACAGAGCTTCCCAATGCAGACACTTGCCCCATAGCTGTTATCAGGCCTCGATTTTTGTGGGACAGCTGTCCTCAGCTGGATGCTCTTAGAACATAGCCTCCCAGTTCAGACGCTTGCCCCATAGCTGTTACCAGGCCTCGATTTTTGTGGGACAGCTGTCCTCAGCTGGATGCTCTTGGAACATAGCCTCCCAGTGCAGACACTTGCCCCATAGCTGTTATCAGGCCTCGATTTTTGTGGGACAGCTGTCCTCAGCTGGATGCTCTTAGAACATAGCCTCCCAGTGCAGGCACTTGCCCCATAGCTGCTATCAGGCCTCGATTTTTGTGGGACAGCTGTCCTCAGCTGGATGCTCTTAGAACAGAGCTTCCCAATGCAGACACTTGCCCCATAGCTGTTACCAGGCTTCGATTTTTGTGGGACAGCTGTCCTCAGCTGGGAGCCCTTGGAGTAGAGCTTCCCAGTACAGGCGCTGGTGCCAGCAGTGCCGGAATTTCTCTTATCATATAATCCCGCAAACAGCGGGCGCGGGCATTGAGTAGGCGACCACTGGGCCAGATGGCATATATATCGCGTTGCTCACCCTGCCAGTCATCCAGCACCCGCACCAGTTTGCCACTGGCTTCATAGTGGTGTGTTTCACTTACCGGTAACAGGGCGATCCCCAGGCCATCGGCAGCCAGCTGAGTGTTAAAGGTGATATCCGTGCTCCAGCTGGCAAAGTGGGGGTGCAGCTGGTGCGTCTGGCCGCTTTACCCTCTGGGAGGGCTGGGTAAATGAAGCGGCACTACAGGCGCACTATGAGGCTGAACATACCCAGGCCTATTTTGCACTGGGGTTAACTGAGGTGGATTACCTTGAGCGTCTGCAGCCGCCGATGATCGGGCCGCAATAGGGGGTGGCATGAAACAGCGTTTGCTATTTTCGGCCCTGATGTCTTTGGTGATGGCGTTTCTGATGACCGCCTGGGTAAGCTGTATTCACCTGGGCTGGCAAGCAGATTTTGTTGCTCGCTGGCTGGAAGCGTTTGTACTGGCCTGGCCCGCAGCAATGACCGTCGCCTTTATCGCCGGGCCGCCGTTGTTGCGGTTGTCGACGTCCTTGACGGCGGTGCGGGGGGATAAGAATAGCAACCAGGTGTGAAACAGTGTGGAGGAGAACAGGGCGATTGCAATTTTCTGATACAGGGTTGCAACTGGCTGTGCTCGGGGCGGCGTCCCGGTGATGTTTATTCCACAACGGGCAGCCGCTCTGTTGTTACTTACGGCCAGTCAACAGAAATACAGGATAACTGCCTGTGGCGGTGTGTTCGATGCTGGCGTCAGTGGTTTCAACATGACTGAAACCGGCAGCACTGGCAGCCTGCTTTATCCAGTCGCGCTCAAACCCCTGATGAAACACACCGGTATCCTCGGTATGGAAACTGCCATCTTCAGTATCGAGGTCCGCCAGTGCAATAAAACCACCGGGCTTAACCAGGCTATACAGGGTGCGCAAAATAGCAGGCACATCTTCAATATGATGCAGTGTCATAGAAGAGATAATGCCGTCGAATGTATCCTTCAGCGGCTCACAGGTCAGATCAACAGACATGATCTCAAGTTCACAGGGCAGCGTTGAACGCGCCGTTTCCAGTTGCTGGTTCATCGCAGCGGATACATCAACCGCAGTAACCTTCCCGATAAAAGGGGCGAGCTGCTTGAGCAGTAACCCGGTGCCCGAGCCAAAATCCAGCAGATGCTGAGAGGGGGTTAACTCAACCCGGGCCATAACTGCACGGGCAATATTTTCCACATTACTGACGCAGTTGGCGTTAGCTTCGTAATCGGCGGCCTTGTGGGCGAAAAAATCATTACTCACGGGTCACTCCTTTGGTGAATAGATCAATCGGGCCTGGTATTCGTGGCTTTATCACCCCGGTGAAGT
>Ga0193951_1001236_pt1 | contig 11387 bp, 7 predicted proteins | sample BB_2_MG_FD_140370 | JGI IMG/M metagenome (GOLD analysis project Ga0193951, IMG submission 140370) | Microbial mat bacterial communities from the Broadkill River, Lewes, Delaware, United States - BB_2_MG | ecosystem: Environmental > Aquatic > Freshwater > River > Microbial mats | place: USA... | reverse complement strand
CACCTAATAATTCTTTTAGGGTAGTAAATTCAGCATATTCATTTACCATAAGAACAGACATAATTCCCAGTCTAATTCTATGATCAAAAGCTTTATTTATATTTAGAATAATGTTTTTCAAAAAAGGTAAATTTTAAAGTACGAAAATAGCTCTTATTTTCTATCGTGTTTAAAATACATAAGTGCACCGTAAACAATATGCATAATTCCAAACCCTATAACCCAAAACCAAAAGCCATGACCAGGTAACATTGCAGCAATAAGTCCTAAAACAACTTCAGTGTAGCCTAAATACTTAATATCTCTAACAGTATATTTTGAAGCATTAATCAACGCTAAACCATAAAAAAGCAACATTAAAGCACCCGTTTGTCCATATTTTTGATGTCCTAGTATGATAATGATATAGATTGCTCCAGAAACTAGAGGAATAAGGAAATTTAATAGTAACCTTCTTGTGGTGGCATCCCAAATTTTTTCTCCATTCTTTTTAGCTTTTCTTGTGGTTAAAAAAATAGCTGTAGCAATACTTAAAAAGCCAACTAACAATAAATCAAAGATGACCATTTGGAAAATTTTTCCATCTAGCATCAAATAACCATTAGAATTGTTGCTAACCAACCAGTATGCATAAGCTGCACCAATTAGTGCATATATTCCTGCTAAAATACCAGATAAACCACTTAATGATATAAATCTGGATGATTTATTCATTAGGTTTTTAATTTCTGATATGTCTTTTAAATAATCTTCTGAACTCATTTTTAAAGAACTTTGAAAAACAAAGTAAAAATAATTTTATGAAACAGACAAATAAAATTTTAATGTATTTTTGAAATAATGAAACCAGCTGAAGAATATATACTCAAACAACCAGAACCATTTAAGTCTATTTTACTGCATCTGCAAGTATTGATAGAAAGTAATTTTCAAAACTTAGAATTAAAATACAAATGGAAAATACCAGTATATTATATCAACGGGAAACAGTTGTGCTATATGAATGCATCCCATAAAAAAGGTTTTGTTGATGTTGGCTTCTGGGCAAAAGGTATTTTGGAAGATTATGATGCTTTTTTAGTTTCGGAAGGAAGAGCAGTGGTAAAATCACTCCGTTATTCATCAATAGAAGAAATTAACGAAGAAATACTATTAGAAGTCATAGAAGAAGTAGCAAAACACAATCATAAAGGTTTTTGGAGGAAATAATTATTGAATCAAAAACTCAAGCATAACCTCCTTATCTATAATTAAAAATAGCTGTTTGCTATTTTCAAGAGGAGTTGTTGTAACTGTAGTAATATTATTTTTAGTAGATATTTTATCAGGTTTAACAGCATATCGATATCCACTATATCCTAAGAAAATTGATTGATTAGGGTGTACGTTTTTAATTTTTAGTTCAATAGTAGCGTTTTTGTCTAATATCCCTTTTAAAGGTGAAATTAGGTCTAGGTCAGACTGTAAAAAAGCAGTATCGTAAATTGGTTGGTTATAAAAGTCTTTTTTATCCATTCTACCAACTCTTAATTGCCAAATTTTCTTTTCAGGAAAATGTGTTTTAAAATATTTCCCTTCTGGGAAATCGAAGTAGTAAGCATTAAATAAAGCTTGCCATCTGTTGTTGTTTACAACTCCAGCTGCCCAGGTGGCATCAATATAAATCCATTTACCATCCAGTTTAACAGCGTTCCAAGCATGATTGGAATTGATTTTAGGATTAGCTATCTCATTTGACGAATTTCTGATATAGCCTTTTATAACTTCATTTTCAATTTGAAGTATAGAGCATACTTTAGCAAAAGTTTGTGCATACCCTTCACAAATAGCTTTTCGAGTTAATAGGGTTTCATTAACAATTTCATCCTTAATAGCCTGTAGTTTATCTAACTTTTCTTGCTCATTCCTGTACCTAAAAGAAATTCGTTTGTTTTTAGGGTTATAGTATGCATCCAAATCATACTGTATGTTATGAGCAAGCCAATAAAACGCAGCCTGTACTTGCTGCTCTTCAGTTTTAAAATCGTTTGCTATTTGTTGAGCTAGATTTTCTACTTTACGAAATTTAGGATAACTATTTACTTTCTCTTCAGTTAAAGAAAAGTCTTGTGCTCTAACAATAATAGTAGCTAAAAAGAATAAAAAAAGAAGTTGTTTCATATTATGGACTAAAAATAATTGTATTAAACAAAAATCACGCCTACAAATTTAAGTACTTTAGAGTAAGAAATTAATTTAGTTATATTTAGACTTTTAAATAAATAAAGAATGAAAAAAATTTTATATCCGTTAGCACTTGTAAGTGTAGCAGTTTTAGTATCATGTAAGCAAACAAAAAGTAGCAATAATCAGCTTACTATGAATATTGAGGAAGTAGTTGAGAAAAATGAAAACAAGGAAGCTGTTATAGATTCTGTTATCGTGAAAAAGCATTTGTACACATTGGCTTCTGACGAAATGGAAGGTAGAAAACCAGGAACTGAGGGTATGGAAAAAGCGACTCAGTATATAGAAAATGAATATAAAAGAATTGGTTTAAAAACTTTTGATACATTAACTACCTATCGTCAAAATTTTGAGTATAAAGGTATTAAAATGAGTAACATTATAGGTTTATTAGAAGGAAAATCTAAAAAAGACGAATTTATTATAGTGTCTGCTCATCACGATCATTTAGGGATGAAAGAAGATGGAGAAGGTGATCGTATTTTTAACGGAGCAAACGATGATGCTTCAGGAGTAACTGGAGTATTATCTTTAGCAGAGTACTATGCTAAAAAAGGAGTAAATGAACGTAGTATTTTATTTGTGTGTTTTACAGCAGAAGAAATGGGCTTAGTCGGTTCTGAGTATTTCGGGAAAGGAATTGATGCCGATAAATTTGTAGCTGGAATTAATTTAGAGTTAATAGGAAAGGAACCAAAAACAGGACCAAAAACAGCATGGTTAACAGGATTTGATAAATCTGATTTTGGAAGAATTATTCAAAAGAATTTAGAAGGCTCAGGTTATCAGTTGTTTCCAGATCCATACCCTAAATTTCAATTGTTCTTACGATCAGACAACGCTTCATTAGCTCGTTTAGGGGTGCCGTCTCATACATTTTCAACCACTCCAATTGATATTGATGCAGATTATCACAAAGTGACAGATGAGGCTGAAACGTTAAACATGACAGTGTTAACAGAAACAGTTAAAGCAGTAGCTAGGGGAACACAAAGCATTATTGAAGGAAAAGATACACCTACTAGGGTAAATATGGAGTAAACATATTGAAAACTTAAAGTAAAGAAGGAGCTATGAGCTCCTTTTTTATTAGGGTTAGGTGCAGTTTCTTTAGTAATTAGCTAATATTATGAGGGTTAAATTTTCAATATGCTAGAATTGTGTTAAAAATTTGTTATATTCAAAAAATAAATAAATCCCTTCAAAAATGAAAAAAACACTTTTAAGCCTAACGGTTGTTTTAACTATGATTTCATGTTCTAATAATGATGAAACATTAGATATAAAACAAGATCAAGATTTACTTACCAAAAAAGAAATCAATTCAAAAATTAAGGAATCTTTACAAAAAACAGGAGATTTTAAATGGATGTCACAAGATGCTCATACAATATGGAGCGCAGTAAACCATGGAGAAAATATCTTGACTATAGGCTATGGTACTTCAAAAAATAATTATGCGAAGAGTGAAGAAAGTATCAATATTAAAGATGAGTTACTAACCTTAGTAAGAAGCTTTGAACCTACTTCAGCAAAAGGAGAAACGGAACTATATGTAAACGAAAATATTAATGTATTAGACATTAAAGTTACCAACAAGGAAACAATAAATGTCTTATTAAAAGATAGTAGAGTTCGCTATATAGAACCAGGAGGATATAGTTTTTTAGAGTCAACTGCTCAAGCTAAATCTGGTTCTTCAGGATGTGGCTATGGTACTGCAAATTTAAATACGAGTGATTATCGTACAGTATCACCAGGAGCTAGATTACCATGGTCTTTCGATGCACACAATATTTCACAAGCTTGGAGTTACAGTACAGGTTCTGGTGTAACTGTAGCGGTGGTTGATTCTGGTTTATCACCAGAGCAAAAATGGATGAATCAATATTTTAACGATGGATATTCATCAGGAAGAACAGTTCAGAAATATGGAACCTTTGTAGATTCTTGGTGGGCTTGGTCTAATAATTATGACGGAGTAAACGATAAGTGTGGTCATGGAACAAAAATGGCAGCAGTAGCTACAGCTCCAAGAAATAATGATAATTTACCTGTAGGTGTTGCTTATAACGCAAACTTAGTAACATATAGAGCTGTTGAAAATGTAGTAATTGATGATTACCATGAAAAAAGAGGTGTTGTTGAAGCATTAACAGCATTGGCAAATAGGAGTGATGTAAAAGTTATTTCTATGTCATTAGGTTCTCCGTTTAGTATAGGTAATGTATCGGATGCAGTAAAGTATGCACATAGCAAAGGAAAGATGATTTTAGCTGCAGGAGGAACGTCTACTTCGTTTACTACTTGGTATGGAGTAATTTTTCCAGCAAGTATGTCTGAAACTGTTGCGGTAACAGGTGTTAAAGAAGGACAATATAGTAAGTGTGATGTATGTCATACAGGATCACAAATCGATTTTACGGTACAAATGCAACGTACTAACGGAACGGATAATAAAATCCCTGTATTAAGTTATTACGATGGTCAAACAAATTATGTTGGAGGTTCATCTGTAGCAACTGCTACCACAGCAGGTATTGCTGCTTTAGTATGGGCTAAAAATCCTTCTTGGTCAAGAAAACAAGTTTTACAAAAAATGAAAGAATCCGCTGATTTTTATCCGAACAAACATTCAGAGTTTGGATATGGAAATATTGATGCTCTAAAAGCAGTTCAATAAAAATCAACTAACTAACCTTAGAAAAAAGTCTCGTTTACACGAGGCTTTTTGTATTTTTATAAGGTATAGTTTTTGATTAAATACACTGTAAAGAATTTATATATGAAGTATTACAAATATTTTTTTCTGTTAGTTATTATTGGTTGTGCCTCTTCTAAAGTAGTATATGACTACGATAGTCAAACAGATTTTAACCAATACAAAACGTTCAATTTTTTTGAAGATGCTGGTAAAGGTTTAAATGAGTTAGATGTAAAAAGAGTCACTTATGAAATAACGGCTGCTTTGGAAGCCAAAGGGATGCGATTAACTGAAAACCCTGATATGTATATTAATATTTTATCTGAGGAACGAGAATCTCTTAATAGAAATACGATAGGTGTTGGCTTAGGGAGTGGAGGAAGAAACGTTGGTTTTGGAATTTCAGGAGGTATTCCTATTGAGAGTAGAAAAATAAATCAGCAATTAACCATTGATTTTGTTGAAAGTAAAGACAACCAGTTAATATGGCAAGGAATTGTTACTAGTGAAATAAGAGAAAAAGCGACTCCAGAACAAAAGAAATTATATTTTCAAAAAGTGATCGGTAAAGTAATCAATAACTATCCGCCTCAAAATGAGAAATAACTAAAAAAGAAAACCTCCAAAACAAATTTTTGGAGGTTTTTTTATTATTGTTCAATAATGGTTTAGAATTGGTAACGGATACCTAATCCAAAATCAGAGTTGAAACCATCATAAAGATTATCACCGAATCCTATATCAGGTCTGTAGTCTAAAGATAAAATTAAAGGAATATCAAAATTATATTCGATACCTATAACCCCAGAAACAAAAAGGTAAGTTTCAGAAACATCTGAATTATTTATACTTAGATGACCCAAACCACCACCAGCACCAGCATACCAGTTAAAACGATTTTCTAATTGCCATACCCATTGGTATAAACCAGTAGCTTTAAATCCATCATAGTTACTACCATTTCTAAGCCCTAAATCAATCTCTAAACGATTATTATCGCTTAGTCTACGTTGGTAAGAAATCTCAGCACCAAAACCATCATTATCCCCTAAACGAAGACCAATAGCGTTGTCAGAAATTTCTTGGGCATTTGCTGTAATAAATGAAAGGGTTAAAAAACCAATGAATAAAAAGATTTTTTTCATAATTTTTAATTTAGTGTTATGTGTGTGCTAATATAGCCTAATTTATTTAATTAGTAACCTGTCTCCTTTAGAGTGACTACTAAATTCAGGAGCATACATACTCTGAATAGTGGTGATTCCGTTACTAAAGTTTCCTGCATTATTTACACGTACATCATACTCAAATACATATACTCCTTTAGGTAAACGTTCAAAAAAGAAATTTGTTGCAGCATCTTTTGTACTTTCATAATACCCTAAACCATCTTGCCATTTGTATTGTGATAATACATTAATAGGCTCAACACCACTAGCTCGCATATCTTTCATGTGAACGAAATCCATATCTCTATCTGAACGAAGTTCTATTCTAATGGTGATTAAATCTCCAATTTTCAACTGTGTTTCATTGGTAATTTCTTGTAGTTTTTTTCCGGTATCAGTGTTAATTTTTTTGAACAATTTCTTGTTTAAATTTAACGGATTTTTAACAGAGGTAATTTTATCTAAATCTTCAAAATATTGCCAATACAATCCACCCCAAGCGATACCTTTTCCTTTTTTAGAAATACTAATAGTACTCATATTAGGAGTAATTTCAGAGCCATTCCAAGAGGTTTTAAAATAACCAGTACCCGCCTCAACTTTTGTGTTTTCTAATTTAGAAGGATTGATTGTTTTCTCTCCAACTTTTACCTCCACCATATCAGTTACTGAAATCCAATCACTACCTTGTAATAATAATGCATATACAGCTTCAGTAGTTGCTTTGGTAGTTTTCCAACGGTTGGTTTGCTTATTTTTTAGTAGCCATATTTTTAGGTTATCAATAGTCTCAGTATCATTTTCAATTTCTGAAAAAGCTTCAATTAACAACGATTGAGTTTCAATAGGTGCTTGGTACCAATACCAACTTGGTTGATTTTCTTTCCAATACATTCCTAACTCTTCTGAAGTAATACTGTTTTCTTTTAACGAAGCTATAATTTTATTAGCTACGGAAGTATTTCCGCTTCTAAATTGAAGTAATGCAATTTGTCCTTTTCCGTATAAACTAAATTCTTTCCAGTAGGTTACTGTTTGACTTTTATAGTATTCAACAGCAACTTTGGTTTTGTCACTCATGTTAATGTCTTTATAAAAAGAACGCATGTATAAATACTGAATGATAAAATAATTCAGGTGATTTTTCTCTAAGTACTCTTCGTATTTTTTTTGCCCTTTTTCAGCTTTAATACGTTCAGCACTTTCTAATAACTTTTTATAAACTTCTTCAATTTCTAGATCTAAAAAGTGAACTGATTTTTGAACCATAGCTGTAGTTGAATTGTCAACGTCAACTACTCCCAATTTTTGTAAATGTCCGAAACCGGTAGCAATATGATTGGTAATAAAAGCATTCGGATAATCGCTACCCTTAAACCAAGGGAATCCGCCATTGCTTAGTTGCATTTCTGTTAGTTTGTTAACGGCTTTTTGTTGTTCGTTTTTCATCTTATTCAAATCAAACAACAAGGCAATACGTTTTTTTTGTTCTGTTTCTGATTGTGCATCTCGTAACCAAGGAGTTTCTTGAATAATCAATGATTTTAATTCTTGATTTTTTTCTAGGTTGCTTAACAAAGCATCAGAAGATTTCCACGCGTTGAATACTTCTTGAATTCTCGGATTTGAATTTGCAATATGACTTGCCAAAGTGTTTGCATAATAGCGTGCAAAGGTTTGTTCGCTACATTCATATGGATACTCCATTAAATAGGGTAAAGCTTGTACAGCGTACCATGCAGGATTAGAGGTGACTTCTAAAGTAAGTTTGTGATTCTTTAAAGAGCTAGAAGTGTTATTTTTTAGTTTATCTAACGTAAATGTTTTAGTTTCATTAGAACGAATCCACATAGGCAACGTTTCAGTTACTAACATTCGGTTTGATAATATAGGTAACACATTTTGTTCTCCATCAGAAAAATCTCCTGCTTTTGCAATTACTTTGTATTGAATTGCTTGGTAAGTATCAGGAATAGCCAAATTCCAAGAAGCTTGTGTATTTCCATTTGAATCAACATTAAAAGATTGGTTTTTTAGTGAGTTATCTAGCAAATCAATTTCCTTTCCAGTAATTGCGTCGGTTAGTACAAGTTGAGCTATACCTTCTAAGTTTTTATCAGAGATATTAGCAATTTTAGTACTGAAAGTAATTTGATCACCTTCTCTTAAAAATCTTGGAGCATTAGGTATCACCATTAACTCTTTTTGGGTAACAGTAGTCAATGTTTTTGTAGCGGATTGTAATTCCTTAGTATGTGCTAGCAATTGTAGTTTCCATCGTGTTAACGATTCAGGAGTGGTAAAGCTAAAGGTTACATCTCCATTTTTATCAGTAGTTAAGTGTGGATAGAAAAAAGCTGTTTCTTGAAGGTTTTTACGTGCTTTTACTTTGGCTAATTCGTTATCTATTTTTGATTGCCCTCCTTTTGTAATAATAACAATAGCTCCGAATTTTGCTTTTTCACCATATAAAGCAATGGCTTCATTTGCCTTTAAAACAGTAGAAGACACAACATCGCTACTAGAGATATTAAATGAATCAACAATTTTTCCATCTACGATGTATATAGGAGTATTTTTACCATTTGCTGAAGCATTTCCTCTTAAGGTTATTATGGTATTTCCACTAATTCCAACTTGTAAACCTTCAATTTTATCTGTAACATCACTATAAGCCAAAGGGACTAAGTTTCTTTTGATTCCTAGAGCAGTAACCACAACTTCATCTAGGGTGGGGCTATGCTTTAAAATAACTATTGAAGATTCATTTAACTGTCGTTCTTCAGTTTTCATTCCAACAAAACTGAAAACGAGAACATCACCATTTTTGACTTTGATAGAATATTTTCCGTCAAAGTCTGTTTCAGTTCCAAAGGATGTTCCTTTAACTAACACAGTAACACCCGGAAGAGGTCCTGTTTCGTCTTGAACAGTTCCTGTTATAATTTTATCATAATCTTTTCTTGTACTTTTTTGAGTTTCTGCAAGTCGTTGAACAAAACGTTTTTGAACCCAACGATGATTATTAAAGCTAAATCCAAACCAATTTAAGCGATCGTATTGCTGCGTTGAATAATACCTATTAGGATAATTTACATTAAAAATTCTGAAATGCTCATTGCCAAAACTTTGGTAAGCATTTGCAGAGCTTCCATAAGAATAATAGGTTGAAGTTGTAATTGGATTGAATTGCCAATTATGTGCTTTGAACTCATCTAAAGAAGCATCGTACATGCTCGCCAATACTTCTGCAGCTACTTTGTTGTTTTTATCATTTTTAATGGTAAAACTCCAAGTTTCTTCAGCTCCAGGTTGTAATTTATCTCTAAATGTATTGGTTTCAATGGTAATTGTTTCTTGTTTGTTTGGTACAGAAATAGGGATCGTTCCGCTTACAAAACTGTTATAATTCACAAAGTAGTATTTGATGGTAAACCCACCAATATCTTCTTTGGTAACTGGAATTTTGATTGTTTTTAAATCATTATTTAAATGAACAAGTGTTGTTTTTACAATTTTATGGTTCTTTTCTATTTGAATAACCACAGTTACATCTTTTGAAGCAGAACCAATTTGTAATTTTACATTATCACCTAGTTTGTAGCTTGGTTTATCAGTATTGTAAACAAATAATTGATTATCAGTTACACTTTTCTCAACTCTTTTTGTTAATGTAAAACGAGTTTTATCGGTAACATCTTGTCCAAATTTATCTTTGGAGTTTAATATGATAACATACTTTCCAGAAGTCCATTTTGAATAATTTTTTAAAATAATTTCTTTAGAATTTTGCGTGTCAAAAGCTTGTTCAAAAACTAATTTTCCTTGTTTCCAAGTTTCAGGATTTTCTTCTTCTATGGTATAAGCATCATGTGGAAATAACTTTCTAAAATCAACTTCTGAAATATCTTGATAATCAGGAGTGCTCCAAGGTCTGCTACGTAACGGTTTTTTAGGAGCTTGTAGTTTGTATATTTTAAGGTTTCCTTCTGCAGGAACAAATTCTCCATTCAAATTTTTACTAGAGATTTTAAGGGTAGTTTCCTTGTCTGATTTGTCTATTGTTGAAGGAGCTACTATTGAAGCAAGCAAGGAATGATATCCAACTTTTACGATAGAAGTGGCAGAACGAGTTTCACCATTAATATCGGTAACATCAGCAGTTACTTCATATTCAAAAACAGGAAGATTTTCTTTGTCTACACTTTCGTCTGGAAATACTTTAAAAGTGATTGCAAAGTTTCCTTGGGCATCGGTTGTCAATTCTCCATGTGTAATTTCTTGTGCTTCTGAAGTAAATTGAGGTCTACGCCAATACCACCAATTAGGATATTGTACTTTACGATGCACTCGATATGCTACTTTAGCATCGGTAATGTTTGCACCAGAAAAGGCTTTGGCTAATCCGTTTACTGTAATGATATCGTTTAATTTATAAGTTTTAGTGATAGGTTTAAACTCAGTTTTAAACTTAGGACGTTTGTATTCTTCAACTGAAATAGGAGTAATATAACCTTTTTGGGCAAAAGAAAAATATGCATTGTTATAAAATTTACTTTCTCGTTTTTCGCTTTCATCAATAGAAAATGAATATTCACCAGTTAATCCGTTGTTAGGGAGTATAAATTCCCCTGAAACAGAACCATATTCATTCAATTTAAGGTCTAATGTTTTTACTTCTTGACCATTCACATCGTTTAGTGTGATTTGTATATATTCATTAGAGAAAGGTTTTGAAGTTTCTCCTTTTTGCTGAATAAAAATAGCTTTAAAATATACCGTTTGACCTGGGCGATAAATGCTTCTATCCGTAAAAATAAAAGGTTTGATATTTATATCTTCCTCTTCTTCTTCAACATCAGATGTTTCGTGGTATTTGTATAGGTAGTAATTCCCAAAAATAGCAGAATCATCTTTTGTAGTTACCGTAATATATACATTGCTAAAGTTGTCATTACTTTTATAAATAGCAAAACCATTTTTATCGGTTGTTAATTTTTTATGAATTGATTTACCGTGTCTACGTTGCTTGTTTTGTAATAGTAAATCAGCGTTTTTTATAGGTTTTCCTGTGTTTCTATCTACCACTTGGTAGGTTCTGATACCGTTATTATTGTTTTCAACCAATATTAGGTTGGTTACTTGTAAGTTGGCGGTAGTGTATAGGTCAGAGATGTTAAAAGTAGCATTTTTATGCGCTACAATTAAATAATTTCCTTGAGTTAACATTGGAACAACAACTTCAGTCGTATGTTGTAAATAGTCTTTTTCGTTTCGTAAAGCACTAT
>Ga0193951_1001234_pt1 | contig 11394 bp, 16 predicted proteins | sample BB_2_MG_FD_140370 | JGI IMG/M metagenome (GOLD analysis project Ga0193951, IMG submission 140370) | Microbial mat bacterial communities from the Broadkill River, Lewes, Delaware, United States - BB_2_MG | ecosystem: Environmental > Aquatic > Freshwater > River > Microbial mats | place: USA... | reverse complement strand
CTGCATCCACGCCGTGCGCGAAATCGAGAGCCGAGGCACAGGCTTTCTGGACGACGGGCGCGTGGTGATCCTGTTCGAACGCCATATCATGCGGCGTCGCTTGCTGACAAATGGATACAGCCGTCATGCAGTCGCCTCACTGATGCACCGCTACCCCGACCTGATCAACAAGACACCGGGCGGCTACCGAAGCCATTACGCTGAGCACTTCCGTTTGGGCAATGCCAGCAAGGTGCACGCACAGAGCGCCATGGAATCCTGCAGCTGGGGTCTGTTCCAGGTCATGGGTTATCACTGGAAGCGCCTGGGGTTTGACAGCGTGTACACCTTCATCACGGCACAGCGCGAAAGCGAAGCCCAGCAGCTGGTGGCATTTGTTCGATTCATCCAGACAGATACAGCTCTGCTCACCGCTTTACAGGCCCGCGACTGGGCTGCCTTTGCCCGCCGCTACAACGGCCCTGGCTACAAGAAAAATCAGTACGACACTCGGTTGGCCGAGGCTTATGCCCGTTACTCAAATCAGGAGGTTGCCGCATGAAACGCACACTGATCACTGCCGCGCTGGTCGCCACCCTCGCCGGTTGCTCAGCCCCGCACCTGCAGGACGGCTATCAGTTGGGCGACTTCTCGGCCACAGCTGTGGATGGCACCCTGCACGTACTCACCCTGCAGACACGCTACTGTGCCGAGTCAGACCCTGTGGCCCGTGCCATCCTGCTGCGGATGATCCGCGTGGCCGTGCCGGGCTACCCGGCCGATGGCCTGTGCACCAACCTGCTGAGCGTATTAGAAGAGGATCAGGCCAATGAAATACCGTAAGCGCAACTGGAAGTACGACCTGCCCGAATGCGTCACATTCCAGACCCGCGTCAAACCCAATCGTACCCTGAAAACCGACTGGATCACCCTGCACCCGGACGGCACCCTGATTCTCGAAGCCGGCTATGCCTGGGACGGCCCATCCGGACCGACCTTCGACACCCCCAACAGCCTGCGCGGCAGCGCCATACACGACGCCCTGTACCAGCTGATGAAGCTGGGCCTACTGGATATGCATTGGTTCGACGAGAGCAACCGCGAGCTGCTGCGCTGGCTGAAAAAAGACGGCATGTGGTACCTGCGCCGGCGCGCCTGGTACCGCGCCGTGCAGCTCTATGGTGAGGACTACATGACTCGCGGCGAGGACGACGACACCGTCTACATCGCCCCATCCGGAGATATCTATGCGTAAGCCCCAGGAACTGCGCGACTACCTGCTGGCCAGCGTGCGCGATCTCAAACACAACCCTGAGAAACTGCAGATATTCATCGACAGGGGCAACCTTGAAGCCCGCCTTCAGGCCAGCCTTCACTTTGAGTACAAGTACACCCTGAACCTGATCATCACCGACCTGGCAGATCACGCCGATGTCGTCCTGGTGCCCCTGCTCGCCTGGGTGAAACATGCCCAGCCGGAGATGAAAGAGGATGCTGTAGAATTTGAAGCCGACATCATCGACCACAGCAAAATAGACCTCAGCATCACTCTACCCCTGACCGAGCGCGTGCTGGTTAGTACCACCGTCGAGGGAAACTACACCACCGAGCATCTGGGCGAACCGGTACCGGAATGGAACCTGCCCGATCCGGCACTATTCAAAACGCTCTGGCATAACGAAGAAAAGCTGACCCCAGATGTCTGAGCTGAACCGATTGGAAGCCTGGACCGCCCCTCTGCTGGAGAGACTTGAACCGGCGGAGCGTAAACAGCTGGCCCGTCTATTGGGGACCGAACTGCGCCGATCGCAACGCGAACGCATTGCCGATCAGCGCAACCCTGACGGTTCAGCCTACGCCCCGCGCCGGGCTGAAGCCAAGGCTGGCCGCATCCGCCGCAAAGGCATGTTTACCAAGCTGAAAACAGCGAAATACCTGAAAATGAAATACAACGAAAACGCCATCAGCGTTGGTTTCTTCAGTGATATCGCTCGGCTGGCTCGCGTACACCAGTATGGCCTACGGGATCGAGTAGACCGAGGCGGCCCTGAAGTCCAGTATGCTCAGCGTGAACTATTGGGCCTGACCCGTGATGACCTTGCCCTGATTCAGGATATCTTGATCCAGCGCCTCACCTGACGCCTGTATACCCCCTCCATACACAGCCCCCCGCTCTACTCCCGCGCGCACGAGAGGCAGTATCGGGGGTATGAATACCGCAGACCTGAACCGCCGTCTTGAATCCGTGATCCGCCTGGGCACCATCGCCGAGGTGGATCATTCTGCGCGCAAGCTGCGGGTGAAAACCGGTGACTTGTTGACCGACTGGCTGCCCTGGCCTGCTGAAGTGGGCCGCAACTTTATCCGCTGGCGACCACTGCGTCCCGGTACCCAGGTGATTCTCTCCAGCCCCTCGGGTGATCCCGCTCAAGCGGCCGTGATTGGCATGCTCTACACCCAGGCACTGCCGTCACCCAGTACCGATCCCGATCTGGACCTGATCCAGTTTGATGACGGCTCTCTGGTTGAATACCACAGCGGCACGCATCAACTGCGCGCTAAGGTAGCCAGCACCACGCTCACCATGAACCGCGCAGCCATGACCCTCACCAGCAACGGCAGCACCATTGTGCTGGACGGCAAGGGCATCCGTATCAACGGCACACGGGTCGATATCAACTAGGGAGGCACCATGGGTATCAAAACCGGCGACACCAACGTCATGGATTACACAGAGGATTTTGAAGCCATCCGGGCTGAAATCGAGGGTGTCAAAACCAACATCAATGCCGTGAATGACACCCTGCAGGCTCTGATGCTGGCCCGTATGGAAAACCAAAACGAGGGGATCTACATGCGCTCGGTAGTCGATACCAGCGACCTGGGCTATGCCGCCACCATTGTTTCGCTGCGTGAATCCAACCTGCTGGATGCCGTCAGCACCGAAATGCAGAACCCGACGGAGATGCCCTGATGCCCAAAGCCGCCCGCTTCAGTGATAGCGCCTCAGACCGTTCAACCGCCGTCAGCGGCAGCCGCAACGTTTTCATCAACGGTCGCCGTGCCCACCGGATCACCGATGCCTTCAGTGATCGGTCCGTGGTCGTCGCCGGCAGCCGCAGTGTGTTTGTGAATGGCCACCGTATTGCTCGCATCGGCGATGCCAAAAGCGACCGGGCCATTATCTGTACCGGCAGCCCCAACGTGTTTGCAGGAGGCTGAACGTGACCACCGGTATGCACCGAACAACCGGCCTCGGCATGGATACCCTGGCCGATCATGTGCGCCAAAGCATTGGCGATATCATCACCACCCCCGTGGGTAGCCGTGTCATGCGCCGAGAATACGGCAGCATCCTGCCCGGCCTGGTTGACCAGCCCCTGAACCGCACCACCCTGCTGCGCCTGTACGCGGCCACGGCTGCTGCCGTTATGCGCTGGGAGCCGCGCTTCAGGATCTCCCGCATCCAAATGGCCTTTCAGCCACCGGCTGGGGCACTGGTCGAGATCAGCGGTCGTTTGGCCAACAACGCCGAAATCACCGCCAACATCACCCTGGGAGGTGGCGCATGAGCGGGTTTACAGCCATAGCACTGGATAAACTGCCAGCACCTGACGTGGTCGAGCAGATCGATTACGAACAGGTGTTGTCCGATATGGTGACCGACCTACTCACACGCGCCCCTGAACTGGCCGATACGATCGCCCTGGAGTCCGAGCCACTGCGCAAGCTGCTGGAGGTCTGCGCGTACCGTGAAACCCTGCTGCGACAGCGCGTAAACGAAGCATCCAAGGCGGTAATGCTGGCCTCTGCCCAGGGCGGCGATCTGGACCAGATAGCCGCCAACTACCAAGTACAGCGGCTGCTGATTGATGCCGGCGACCCGGATGCCGTACCGCCCGTGCCACCTACATACGAAGACGACGCCAATCTTCGTCGCCGTGTGCAGCTGTCATTTGAGGGGTTCAGTACGGCCGGACCGGAGGGTGCCTACATTTTCCACGCATTGAGTGCCGATGCTGACGTGCGGGATGCCAGTGCGACTAGCCCCGAGCCTGGCGATGTGCTGATTACCATTCTGAGTACCCACGGCGACGGTGCCGCCCCTCCTGCTCTGCTGAGTGACGTGGAAGCCTTTCTGTCAGCCGAAGATGTTCGCCCCCTCACCGACCGCGTCAGCGTGCAATCAGCCCAGATCAACCGCTACACCATTGAGGCCATCCTGCAGGTTTCCAGCTCGGGGCCAGATACCCGTGTTGTGCAGGACGTGGCGATCCAGCAGGTCAGTGAGCTGTCCCATTTGCGCCACCGTATTGGGCAGGGCGTGCCCCTGTCTGCCATTTACGCCGCCTTGCATCAGCCCGGCGTCATATCAGTGGACCTGAAACAGCCTCAAACCGATATCGCTGCTGCCGCGACAGCTGCCCCCTTCTGCAGTGGTATCCATGTGTCAGTGGAGAGTGTGTAAACATGAGCGCCGGTGCCTTCAATATCGTCATAGAGCAGTACGCGACCTATGCCCTGGATCTCACCGTCACCCAGAACACCGGTAGCGGCGACATGCCCATGGACCTCAGCGAGTACCAGCCCCGGCTGCAGATGCGGGAAACAGCTCAGTCACAGGAAATATTGCTGGCCTGCAATTTAGCCAATGGGCGCATTCAAACCGATGCACTGGCTGGTGTTATTCGGATAACTCTGAGTGCAGAAGAAACCGGACAACTCTGGTGGGAAACGGCGGTATATGACCTCATTTTGGAAGGTCCGGACACCATCCGCCTACTGGCTGGTCAGGTTGAAATCCTGCCTGGGGTTACGCGATGACCAAAGTAACCATCAACACCGACAACCAGCCGGTCGCCATTGAGGTTCACCAAACTATTGGTGAGGTTAAGGTACAGGCCGATAACCTGACCGTCCCCGGATCAGCTGCCGCCACTGTCCATCTCGGTATGCGGGGCCTTCCCGGCAGAGGAGTCCCTAAAGCGGGCTCCCCTGGGCAGGTGCTTTTCAAATATGGAACCGAAAACTATGTCAGCGAGTGGCGATCCCTCACATGGGGCGACCTGCCAGTTATCGACAATGCCAGCCAAGCGCTGGCTGGCTGGATGTCTGCAGCTGATAAAGCAAAGCTGGATGGCATTGCCACGGGCGCGACCGCGAACGCAACCAACGCTCAGCTGCGCAACCGCGCTACCCATACCGGGCAGCAACCCATCAGCTCAATTACAGACCTTGCCGACACGCTCAGCAGCAAGGTAAACGCTATCGATATCGTTGATGGCCTGCTCAGCTTCGACGCTTCTGTCCCGCTATCCGCTAACCAAGGCCGCGTTCTCAAAGGCCTGATCGACAACATCAACACCTTGCTCACCTCCGACGACACCACCTTGGACGAGCTGCAGGAGGTGGTCGATTACATCAAACAGAACAAAGCCACCCTGGACGCATTGGGTATTAGCAGTATTGCAGGCCTGCAGACTGCCCTAGATGCAAAGATCGATAATAATGATGCGCGCTTATCCAATAGCCGAGAGTGGACAGCAGCCACTGTTTCCCAGGCCGAAGCCGAAGGCGGTATATCAACCGCACGACGAGCCTGGACAGCACAGCGAGTAAGGCAAGCCATCCAGGCGGTGATTAATGCCATGGGTACCGCCACGCAAACGGTGGCCGGTTGGATGTCGGCAGCAGATAAAACCAAATTGGATGGCATTGCCTCAGGCGCCACGCACAACGATACAGATGCACAGTTGCGTGATCGTGCGACTCATACGGGCACTCAAGCCATTTCAACCGTGACAGGCCTTGAGGCCGCATTGGCTGACAAAGCGCCCGGTAGCCACACGCATAATGTCGTGAATATTTCAGGTTTAAGTGATGCCGCTACAACGTCTGTCGCAACCATCCGAGCAGGAACCACAAAAGCCCACGTCGGTTTAAGTAACGTCAAGAATGTGGCTCTGAACTGGAAATGGGGGACAGAAACTCCGACTCATATCTGGGGCTCACAAGGCGATAGCGACCAGTCCTATGTGTATAACGCAACGGATCTGCGTGCCTTTCTAGGCCTGAGTGACGCAGCCACCACCAGCGTGGCTTCTATTCGCGCAGGCACAACCAAAGCACATGTTGGCCTCGGCAGCGTGCCTAATCTTTCGGGCTCCAGCAGCGCGATAGCCGACACGCTGATGACACGAAACGGTTCAGGTGATACCTGGTGTCGCCTGTTCCGGTCCACGTACTCAACCACTAACCCCGTCATCGGGGCTATTTACACCACCCGAACCATTGGCGGCGACTATATGCGCCCCTCTACGCCCGAGCAGGTAAAAGCAGCGTTGAATATTACCCCGGCTGATGGTGCATCACTGGCCTGGAGCGATAGCATTCACGTTGGTCAAACGGTTTTACTCACCATTACCAACTATGACTCAAGCACAAGCTACACCCTGTCAGCCTCGTCAGGGTCAATTCAACGCTTGGCTGAAAAAGTCGTATATACCGCGCCTAGTATCCCTCAAACCATCACATTGACAATTAATGGCCGCAGCATCGATATCCCCGTTGTGAAGGGTATTGCGGCCCCCTCGATTCTGCTGACTGATGGAGCATATCTGGTCACTGAAACCCCGCGATTTCGCACCAGTGTCTTTGAGGCCTACGAATGAATACCTTGCTTCCCCCCAACGCCACACAGCTGGAACGTGCCGTTGAACAGGTAACACAGCGCATGAGTGACGTGGATGTGCCCCTACGTGAACTTTGGGACCCATCCCGTTGCCCGGAGCACCTTTTGCCCTGGCTGGCATGGGCCTTCAGTGTCGACCGCTGGGACAGCGACTGGAGCATTGATCAGAAGCGCCGCGCCGTTGCCCTGGCCCTGTACCTACATAAACGCAAAGGCACACCGGTTGCCGTCCAGGAAGCCGTAAACCTGGCGATCGGTCACGGTGAGATCCTGGAGCCCTGGCAATTTGATGGCCGCCCGCACACATTCAAGATCCGCTCCTCTGCCGCGTTCTATAGCAACCAGGCCTATCAGCAATTCATCAACCTGGTATCAGCAGCCAAGCCAGTGCGCTCCTGGTTGGCGGCTGTACAACTACAGCGGGAAACGACATCACACCTGTACCTGGGCACCTTTACCCATACCAGTGCGCGAATCGGCATCAACATTCACATAGACCCAGCGCCTGCCCCTGCCACGCTGCATGTTGCAGGTGTCACGCACTACAGCCGCACCACCTTACTCCTGCCGGCAGGCTCTACCCCATAACCAACAGAGGGCATACACATGGCAAATTTCCCCGGTCTGATCCTGACTGAGGACGGCCAGCAACTGCAGGCAAAGGCCCAAATCGGCCAAAAACTTGAATTCACCCGGGCAGCGATTGGCTCCGGACCGCCTCCTGCCACCCCCGAGCAGCTAACCGCCCTGCAAGAAGAGCGGCTCAGTCTGTCGCTGCAGGAGTTTGAGGTAATCGGGGACGGTACCAGCCGCATCCGGGCGATCCTGACCAACACTGGTCTGGCAGAAGGATTCTTTATTCGTGAGATTGGGGTTTTCGCGCGAGACCCTGACACCCTGGAAGAGCACCTCTACTCGTACAGTAACAGCGACAGCCAGAGCGACTACCTGCCGGCTGCCGGCGGCACTACTATTGTTGAGCAGATCTTTGATTTGGTGACAGTGATCGGCAACGCCACTAACGTAACGGCCGTGATCGATGACTACATCACCATCGCCACCAAAACCGATATCGAGGAGATCCGCCCCTACCTGCTGCCAACTGGCGGTTTACCCGGACAGATGCTGCGCAAACGCAGCAAAAAAGAGGGCGATGTCGAGTGGTTCGCCCCCGGGTTCCAAACAGAACAGATCTCGCTGAATGGCCCCAAAACGGTTTACCCAGGCAGCAGCAATGCATTCACTATTACCGACTTTGACGCCTGGAGCCGCTATACCGTTGAAGCTGACACCGGCGTTGTCAGTCTCTCCAGCGATACGGTAACGCTGGATCTCGATGCGGCTGAGTCAGCTGACCACCTGACAATGACTATCAGCCGTAATGGCACCAATGTCGATTTCGTGCTGGCCGTAGGTGGGGAGTCTATTGCCGCACCGAACGTGACCAACCCGGTAAATGGCGCGATCAATGTCGGGGCCAGCCCGACAGCAACCACCAACGCATTCGAGACATACCCGGCCGATATGGACACACACATTTCTACTGATTGGCAACTGGCGACCGACGCCAGTTTCTCCAACATTATCTGGCAGTCCCTGGGGGATACCAACAACCTGGAGAGCATCTCGGTACCTAGCGGAGTGCTTTCAACATCGACCACATATTACATCCGGACACGGCACCGGGGTGCCACCCTAGGTACCTCGAATTGGTCTACCCCGGTTACATTTAAAACGGCAGCCCAGTTTGTACCCGATGAACCTGGTACGCCCTTCGGTGGGGGGTATTTTGTTAGCCGGATGCTTGATGAAGTGGGCGATGAATATGCACTGGTTATCAGTCCTAAAGCGGAAGGCGAGCTGTTCCCTGAAGACACCTGGACAACGGCTTCCAACTTCGTAGCCAACCTGAACAGCGGCGGTTTTAACGATTGGAAATTGCCCGATATGGACGAGCTGCGAGCCATTTACTGGAACTTGAAAGCAGCCAACAGTTACGACAACAACACCAACTATGGTGCGTCCAGCCGGATCATTCCGCCGACCAGTAACTATACGCTGGACAATCCATTCATCACCACTGCCGTTGATTTCAGATACGGTGGCCCGGAAGCCCTGGTTCAGGGTATCCATTGGTCAAGTAACAAAATTGACAGCACTCTAGTCATGGTTCTCAGCATGGCTCACGGTTTAGAGCAGGCAACACAACATTACTCCGGTGCGACTACACGCGCCGTTCGCCGAGTGTATTACTAAGGAGCCCTGACCATGCCATTGATTGAATTCGTCAAAATTGACCACCTGACAGGCCTCCCGGCAACCGAGGCACCGACACGTCACGGCCCTGCCGACCCTATTCAGGGTATTGAACACCTCTGGTTTACCCGTGGTGCACCGCCCCATTACTTTGGGCGGGTGCCAGACGGCGCTGATATCAATGCCCCCGGTATCCTGCAGGTGCTGGACACTGATGCCGAGGCCGCCATGATTGCCAACCGCCAAGCCACCCTGACACAGCATGTGGCCAGCATTCGCTTTACGACTGAAACCGGCGGTATCAGCCTGCCCGGCGGTACCCAGATCAACACCCAGCGCGATGCCCAGGCCATGTTGACAGGGGCCTATCAGTCGCTTAAATCTGGGCTGGTACAGGACACAGAGTGGAAAGCCACCAGTGGCTGGGTGACGGTTACGCTCACAGAGCTGGAACCCATCGCCCAGGCTGTTGCAGAGCATGTGCGCCGGTGTTTCCAGGCGGAGCGTGCAGTGTCGGATCAGATCACCTCAGCCACCACCGTGGACCAGCTGCAGGCACTTGATCTGCAGACCGCCTTCGATACCGCCTACTCGGCCTGATACATTGCCGCCCTTCGGGGCGGCTTCCCCATGTAAACCCTCTCTATACACACGCCCAACCTCCTCTCTCCTCGCGCGAGGCCGCACACTGGTTGCATTGCTGAACAGAGCACAATGCCAACCGCAGGAGAGACCCCATGGCGACCGAATACCATCACGGCGTCCGCGTCATCGAGATCAACGAAGGCACCCGCCCGATCCGGACCGTATCGACGGCCGTGATTGGCCTGGTTGCCACCGCTGACGATGCCGACGTCGATTATTTCCCGACCAACAAGCCCAAGCTGATCACCAACGTCCTGGAAGCGATCGGCAAGGCCGGCACCACTGGCACCTTGGCCAAAGCCCTGGACGCCATTGCCGACCAGACCAAACCCATCATCATCGCCGTGCGCGTGCCTGAAGGATTGGATGCGGCCGAGACCACCAGCAACCTGATCGGCACCGTGACCGCTACCGGTGAGTACACCGGCATGAAAGCCCTGTTGGCTGCTGAAACCAAGGTGGGTGTGAAGCCCCGTATTCTGGGTGTGCCTGGGCTGGACGATCTGCCCGTTGCTACCGAACTGGCTGGCATTGCCCAGCAGCTGCGCGCCTTTGCCTATGTATCCGCGTTTGGCGCTGAAACCAAGGAAGAAGCCGTTACCTATCGCGAAAACTTCGGCCAGCGTGAAATCATGGTGATCTGGCCCGATTTTGTCGGCTGGGATACCGTTGCTAATGCTGAAACCACACTGTTCGCCACTGCCCGTGCACTGGGCATGCGCTCCAAGCTGGATGAAGAGATTGGCTGGCACAAAACCCTATCCAACATTCCGGTGAATGGCGTCACTGGTGTCAGTAAAGATATCTACTGGGATCTGCAGAACCCCGCCACTGATGCGGGCTATCTGAACGAAAACGAAGTCACCACACTGATTAACCGGGGCGGCTTCCGCTTCTGGGGTTCGCGTACCTGCACTATTGACCCGCTGTTTGCATTCGAAAACTACGTGCGCACCGCCCAGGTACTGGCCGACACCATGGCCGAAGCTCATATGTGGGCGGTCGACAAGCCGATGCACGCCAGCCTGATCCGCGACATCATCGAAGGGATCAATGCCAAGTTCCGCGAGCTGAAGTCGCTGGGCTACATCATTGATGGCAAAGCCTGGTATGACGATACGGCCAACAGCAAGGAAACCCTCAAGGCCGGCAAGCTCTACATCGACTACGACTACACCCCGGTGCCTCCGCTGGAAAACCTGATGTTCCGCCAGCGCATCACCGACCGCTACCTGGCCGACTTTGCCAGCCAAATTACCGGATAACGGGAGGGATAACCCATGGCATTGCCACGCAAACTCAAGAACATGAACCTCTTTAACGATGGTCTCTCTTATGCCGGGCAAGTGGCGGAAGTCACCCTGCCGGTGTTGGAGCGCAAGATGGAAGACTGGCGGGGCGGCGGTATGGACGGCCCCGTCAAGACAGACCATGGACAAGAAGCCTTGTCTATGGAATGGACCTGCGGCGGGCTTATGGATGATGTCCTCCGCCAGTACGGCATCACCACCCACGACGGCGTGCAGCTGCGTTTTGCCGGTGCCTACCAGCGAGATGACAGCGGCGAAGTGGATGCGGTGGAAGTGGTGGCCCGTGGTCGTCACAGCAAAATTGACCCGGGCAACGCCAAGGCTGGAGAGAATACCGAATTCAAGGTCACCTCCGAGCTGAGCTACTACAAGCTCACCCTCAACGGTGAAGACGTGATCGAAATCGATCTGATCAACATGATCGCTATCGTCAACGGCGAAGACCGCCTGGCAGACCAGCGCAAGGCTATCGGACTCTAACCCTTCAATTGGCCGGCACGCCTACCCGCACCG
>Ga0193951_1001233_pt1 | contig 11402 bp, 11 predicted proteins | sample BB_2_MG_FD_140370 | JGI IMG/M metagenome (GOLD analysis project Ga0193951, IMG submission 140370) | Microbial mat bacterial communities from the Broadkill River, Lewes, Delaware, United States - BB_2_MG | ecosystem: Environmental > Aquatic > Freshwater > River > Microbial mats | place: USA... | reverse complement strand
TACTACCAAAGACTCTTTATTTGCTAAAGCAACTCTTTTTTTACATTCAATTGCTTTGAGTGTAGGTTCTAATCCAAAAAAACCAACTAGTGCATTTACTACTAAGTTTGAATCAGATTCTTCAATTGCATGAAGTATTGCTTCTTGACCTGCTTTTACATTAAAATGATTTACTTTATGTATATCATCTTGTGATGCTATAATCACAAGTTTTGGTGAAAACTCTTCAAGTTGAGTATTTAAAAGGTCTATATTATTTCCAGCAACTAAAACTTCAATAGATAGATCAAAGTTTTTTGCAATTGCTAAAACATTAACCCCAATTGAACCTGTACTTCCTAAAACTATCAAGCAAAAAACCTCAATAAAAATAGCATAACTATACCACCAAATAGGTATCCATCTGTTCTATCTAAAATACCACCATGACCTGGTAAAATATCCCCACTATCTTTTACATCAGCTTCTCTTTTTAAATAACTTTCAAAAAGGTCACCAAATACAGATGCTACTGCAACTGCAAGTGAGATAAACAATCCTAGTAAAAATCCTATCTCTTCAGGTGCAAATATCATTCCTAAAATTGCAGCTATGATAACTCCACCAAACACACCTTCTAAAGTTTTATTTGGACTTGTTGCACAAAATTTCAATGAACCCATACTTTTACCTACAAAATAAGCACCTACATCAGTACCAGCAACTACTACAAGTAACCAAAGCAATGCACCCATTCCATAAGAAAAATAAAGTGAGAGTAAAAATAAAAATGAAGCTATAGGATACATAAGTGGTAAAAATAAATTTTTATTAAACTCTTGTGTATATGCAAGCATAGCTGCAAATAAAACACCCACTACAAAAATGAGGTCTTCGGGTTTTGGATAAAAATATGCAAGGATCCAAATAGCTACAGCATAAATATAAATTTTGTCATCATCTATTTTAAAAAGGTTCATTGATTCTTTTAAAGCAATGATCATAAGAGCACCAAATAAAAGCCATGTGAGTGTTATGGAATCTATAAATCCGATGATAAGAAGTGCGATAACTAAAACTATTCCTGTTTTAATACGAGTTGAACTTTCAGAGATAATATTTGACATGTTTTACCTTTTATTAATTAATGTTCTTATTATACTTAATAGTTGGTAAATAGTTGTTGATTGCTTTTTATTTTATAAAATGGAAAAGAAACACTCTATTTTTTTCATCTAAACTGAGGTGAAGAAGTTTTCCTTCAAAGTTTAAAAGGTTATGTAAATACATAGCACTATAAGTTCCAAAAAAATCCTCACTCTGGGTAATGATTTTGTGTTTATCTATTTTTAAACTATTGAGTGCCTTTTGTGCAAAAAGATTAAGGCTCAAATGATCGTATTGAAGGGTATCTAAAAAACTATTTAACTCTTCAATATTGTTAAAAGTTTCTACTATATCAATTTTTGCAAGTGCATTATCACTTTTAGTTGAAAGATGAAACCAGGTTGTTCCATCATATATCCCTTTATTATCAGAGTTTTTTACCAAATTAGAGATATCTTGAATATAATCAAGAGATTCATCAACTGCACCAACTAAGGCTTGATCTATTTTATTTATAGAGATGTCAAAATATGCGAGTTCGAAAGCTTTTTCAAAAGAAACATCTTCAGCTGTGACATAAAAGTTATTGCCAATTGTATTGAGAGCTTCTGAGATTAAAAAACCTACATTGTTTCCATTAATATTTAAAAAATCATAAGGCATTACAATCTCATCTTTCTTATTTACTTGTAGAAGTACTTTATTCATATCAGTTATACATCCATATTCACTTGCTGTATAAATATTAAGATTGTTGTCATATTGTTTATTTTTTAAACACTGCAAGGCACCATAAATCGCCATAATATTGAATTTTGACACTCTTCTAAATTGTGTCTTTGTAATCTCTTTTAGTAGCTGCTTATATTCTTTTGTTGTATTGTTTTTATAAGTTGTATTATATGTTGCACAAATATACATAATAGATTAACCCTTATTACTTAGTATTAATGTTGTGTTACTGCCACCAAATCCAATATATTGAAATAGAATTGTAACCTCTCGAACGGTTTTATTTTCCAATAAAGGATGAAAAGAGATATTTTCATAACCAACTTGATAGTTTAATGTTTTAGGAATAAAGCCTTCTTTTATAAACTCACAAAGTAAAATAGTTTCTGAAGTTCCACATGCTCCTAAGGTATGACCTAAAAATGGTTTTAAAATTACTACATCAGTGGTTTGATTATATTTTTTAAAAAGATTATCAATTGCTTTAGCTTCTGAAAGGTTTGAGTTTTCACTTCCTGTTGCATGTGCTTTGATGCAAGTTAAATCTTTGATTTCAAGTTTTGCTTTTTCTAAAGTTTTTTCCATAGAGTTATAAGTAGCTTCTCCACTAGGGTTTGAACCTGTTATAGAATAATTATCAAAAGAGGTATTTGTAGCTAATACTTCAAGAGAAGAATCGTCTTTTTTGACACTATCTAAAATAACAGCCGAGCAAGATTCTCCAAGAATTACACCATCACTTTGTTGATCAAAAGGTTTATAAATTCCATTTTTACTTAAAAGCATAAGTGATTGGAAACCTTTATAGGTTGATTTATTAAAAAGTTCAAGTCCAATAATTAAAGCTCTTTTTATTTTGTTAGCCTGAATTAGGTCTGTAGCATATGCAATCGAGTTTGCTGTTGAGGTACAAGCTGTTTGTAATATAGTGGCTTTATATTTTGAATCTATTATGTTTTCTGTAAAAGTACCAATGTTTCCATACCCAACTTCTTCTAGCATTTTTGTAGATTTTTTGTTGTAAAAGTTATCACTTTGTTCTTCATTTATAGAGATTGACATCGAAGTTGAACCTATAAAAATCTGTAACTCTTTTTGTTCATCTTTTGATAAATTTGCATCTTTTACAGCTTGGAGTATTGTATCTTGAAGTATTGTATAAAATTTTTCTTTTTGATTTTCAAATGTTTGGTCTATTTTGAAAAAACTAAAACCCTCATGCTTGTCTTTAAAAAAGTCTCTATAATTTTCATTATTTATTTTTTTTGCTGTTTGTATACTTTGTGATTTATTATTGCCTAAGGCACAAATTAATGATGAACCCGTTATATAAACATTTTTCATTATCTAGATTGTATATACGATGCAAGAGAATTGATAGAAGCCATTATTTTCCGTAATTTTTTACTATCTGTTGTATCTAGGTTGTATTTTTTATTTAAAGCCAAAGATATTTGCAAGGCATCCAAAGAGTCTAATTGAAGGTGGGAGTCTGAACCAAAAAGTATCTCATCGTCTGTTATGTCAGAAGTTTCACAATCTTTTTCACATTCATCAATGATAAGTTGCTTTAGTTCATTTTTTAATTCTTCTGTGTCAATATTCGACATTATATATTTTCCTTTTTCTTTAAAATTAGATATGACAAAATCAAAAATCCAGATCCAAATAGAATTAGATATAAGATATATGCTTCTATGTCACTAAAATTGCCACCCATTACAAAAATTTCTAACAATCCTTCAAGTCCCCAATTCATAGGGGATAAACTTGCAATATTTTGCATAAATTCAGGCATAACAAATTTTGGAACCATAATTCCACCTAAAGCTGCTAATACAATATTAGAAACTCCACCTATTGTAGTTGCTTCCTCTGAAGTACTACTAATATTTGCTATAAATATAGCAAATGATATTGCAGCAAATGATATTGCACTGCTCATCATAAAAATTAAACCATAGTTACCATTTATTTGCAGAGTATCTCCATTTAGTATTGGAATTATATAAATTCCTACTAATATCATAAAAAGTACTTGAAATTGGTTTATTATAAAATATGGTACCATTTTACCTAAAATTATTGAAAAAAAGGGTACATTTATACTTTTTAATCGTGCAATTGTACCAAAATTTTTTTCATTGATAAAAGTATTTGAAATAGGAATAAGTATAAAAAACATTGAAAAAACAAGCCAAGAAGGTACACTATATTGTACGGATGTTGGTTTTATTTTAAATTTTTCTTCTTTGTATGTTGGAATTATATTTATTTTTTTATTAAGTTGTGAAAGTGTTTTTGCATTGATTTTGTTTTTTATAAAATATTCTTTCATAATCTGTTTTGATATTATCTCTGTAAAGAGATTTTTAAATAACAGTTGGTTTTGTAAAGAGATATTTGGATTTATATGAATATCTATGTGAAATTTTTTTTGGTTTGTATTTATTTGGGATTTGTATTCTTTTATAATTGTAACAACAATATCAAAATTTTGAGTATAAATTAGCTTTTTTATATCTTGATCGTTTATAATCTTTGCTTCAAAATAGTTATTTTTATTTATCTCTTGTATGAGATATTTTGTATCTTTTGTCGTTTGGGTATTTAGAGCAATTTGGAATTTTGTATCTATTGTATTTGAGTAAGTATTTTGCAAAGCTAAAGACATTATAATTATAAATAAAGTTGGCATAATAAAAAGTACCAAGAGTGCATGTATATCTCTACTTATAAGTAAAAATTCTTTTTTTAATATATATTGAAACATTAGTCTCTTAATTTTCCCTTTGTGATATTTAAAAATAGTTCTTCCAAATTTTTATTATTAAAATTAATATTTTGAATAGTTGTATTTTGATCTTTAAGTGTATTAAGCATTTCAATAAAAGCAATATAATTATCTTTTACATTTACTTGAATATTTTCTTGCTGAGTTTGAATAGTTATAAAAGAGCTCTTTTCTAAAAGTTTCTCTTTTGTTTCATGTAAAATAATCTGATGATTATCAAGTATCGCAATATCATCACAAAGATATTCAATCTCTTCCATATAATGTGAAGTATAAATAATAGTTGTTTTATCTTCTTTATTTATCTTTTTTATTACATCTAAAATATATTTTCTAGATTGTGGATCGATCCCTACTGTTGGTTCATCAAGATAAAGTATCTTTGGTGTATTGAGTAATCCAATGGCTATATTAAGTCTTCTTTTTACTCCACCTGAAAATGTATGAGCTTGTTTATTTATAAATTTTTCTAAGGATGTTACCTTTATACAGTAATTGATTCTTTTTTTTAGTTGATTTTTTTTTAGTCCGTACAATGCACCAAAGAATTCTAAATTTTCATAAGCCGTTAGCTTTGGATAAAAAGCATAAGTTTGTGGTACGAAAGAGCTTATTTGTTTGATCTCTTTTTTGTGTTTTTTATAATCATATCCAAAGATATTTATCTCACCCGAGTCACAATTTTGCAGATAGTTCATAATAGATACAAGAGTAGTCTTTCCTGCACCATTTGGTCCTAAAAGTCCAAAAAGAGAGCCTTTTTGTATTGTAAGAGATAGATTATCTAATACTTTAGTAGTTTTATAGAATTTATTTAGGTTTTTTATCTCTATTGCCATATTATTGTATCATCATTTTTTTTCCAACTAAAGTTGTTTTTATCTTGTCTACTAATTTTAGATTGATAGTAAATCTTATATTTGAGAGTTCTTTTTTTAGCAAAGTTTTTAAATCTTTTACTAAAATATCGCTTTTTGTTTGAAGTGTGATATTAAGTTCTTCTCCCCTTAGGGCGTTTTTATTTGTAGTTACAAATACTACTGCTTTTTCTATATTTTCTTGTGATTCTAAAATATTTTCTATTTGTATAGTTGAGTATCTTTTCCCTGCTAGTTTTATGATTTGGGCACTTCTTCCAATAAGTTTAAATTGATTTTGTTCTATCTCTACAAAATCAAAAGTTTGAATCTGATGATTGGTTATTATAAATTCTTTTTCATATAAAATATTTGAGATAAAAGGAGACTTAACATTGAGTTTTCCTTCATTATTTTGAGATATTTTTACTTTGTTTATTGGTGTCCAGTTCTCCTCATCATTAAATTTATATGCAATACCACCTGTTTCTGTTGAACCAAATATCTGCATAACATCAGCTGAAAAATTCTTATGAAACTCTTTTGCAATATCTGGAAATAGGGGCGCAGTTGAACTTACAAAAATTGATTTATTTAAATCTTTTTGTATATTGAGTTTATTGAGTGATTTTATATAAAGTGGAGTTGTGACTACCATTGAGTATTCATCAACGAGTTCTAATAAATCATTTGGCAAAAAATGCTCTTTTATAATAATATCAATATCATTTATAAGTGGATAAATTGCTCCCAATAAAGAGCCATAAAAATGTATAAAAGGAACAGTTACAATAACTTGTTTGATAGTAAAAGTTTCAAAAAGTTTTGTAAGTTCTGCTACCTCACTTAAAAAATTTTCTTTAGTTTTAAAAGCACCAACAGGAGAACCAGTAGTTCCTGAAGTAAAATATATAAATGCAAAATCTTTCTTTTTAAAATCATCAAAATTTAGATTGTTGATTTTTTTTATAATCTCTTTATTACTTTTGTCAAATAGAATTGCTTTTGAATTATTGAAATAAGTTTTAAAAATATTTAAAATATTTTCCTCTTTTGTACTTAATCCAATATGTGAAATATCATTTTGTGATGTATTGTTTTTCATTGTATCCGAAGAGATAATATGTTCTATTACAGATCCATTATCCTTGTAAACTTTTAGAGTCATTTGCGAACCTTATGGGTTAATAATAAAATTATAAGTGATACTATACCAATAGTTGCTATAAGACCAATTGAAAATAAGGCATTTACAGATGAAAAAATCAAAACACCAAAACCAGCAAAAGTTGAAAGCAAAGAATAAAATATTGCTTTTTTTGTAGAGCTACTTAACTGTGTATTATTCATATAAATTCCATAATCTATACTTAAAGAGACTAGAACAATCATCATAAAAATATGCAAAATATTAAACTTAATATAATAGGAGAGTATAAAAATTAATGCTATTGGAAATACAATATAATTTAAAGCTTGAAAAAATCTATTTTTTACTGCTAGGTATAACATAGCACAAATAAATACTAATGCAATAGCGGATAAAATTTTTAGACTAACAAAAGATGCAACTAAATCATTTTTAAAAAGTTCTTTCAAACTTAATGGTTTGACAAATGGCTCTTTTAAAATATTTTCATAGTCATTATTTGCTACTACTACATAAGTTATAAAGATATTTTTATATTTTCCTATTGGAAATCCTTGTAATGAATCAAAACTATAATTAGGAAGAGTGCTTTGAAGTTTATAGCTATTTTGAAATAGATTTGTCCGAAACCCAATATCATTTGCAAGAGTATTAACTTGTTTATTAATAGCATCAAATCTTGTTTTGTCAAATTTTTTAAAACTATTTTTTGTTGGTATAGTTGCTAGTGGATTTGTAATTTTAGGATAAGTTGTCTGCAATGTATTGACTTTTTCTATTAGATTTTCCACTGAGTTTGCGTACACCAATACAACAGTTCTTTTATCAGTATTTATATATGTATTGAAAAAATTATCTAAAGCTTGTAGTTCAACATTATCTACATCAAGGTTTTTAATATTGAAGTCTGTTTTGATATTTGGTATTGAAAAAGTTATAAATAAAATAGAAAAAAGAGTTATAAAAATTGGTTTGATTGAAAAGGTATTTGCTAATGACAATGTTGTTTGTTTTGATTGTATATTTAAATGTGGAAATAAAAAAGTAAAAACAAAATATGAAAAAAGTAAAGAAGAAATTGCAAATATAGTAAGTTGTTGAATAAAATTAAAATCTACAAAAGAGAGTATAAAAAATGCACCTATTGTTGTACTCATACCAAAAAATACATCTTTGTTGATAGATTTTTTTTGTGCATAATATCCATGTAAATAATTATGAAACATATAATCAATAGCAATCGTTGAAATAGACACACCAAAAACAATAGTAAATATTGATATTTCATCAAAAAATAGAGAACTTGTTATAAGAGCAAAGAGTACAGAGGAACTAAGTGTCGTAATGGTATGTATTAGAAGTTTGAAGTTTTTAAGAATAACTATATAGAGTATAAACAGAATTATTAAAGAGAGTGTTATAATGATATTAACATCAGTTTTGATTTTTTCTTGATTTTCTACAAAATAAAATAAGGTAGAAAAAATTTCTATATTAGAGTCTGTATGTTTTAGTTTTTGAGCTAAATCATAAATTTTTTTATAGGAATTAAAATTATTAACACTTTTATCAAGTTGTAAAGTAGTGATGTATCCATAGTTTTTTATTTTTAAATAGGGTGATTTTGGTATGGTGTTTTTTTCAAAGAGGTTAAGAGGATCAATTGTATCAAGTGAAAAACTAAAAGGAGATGAAATGATTTTTTGATGAATATTTTCAAGCTCTTTTTTTATATCTAAAGTATTATATTGTGACTCATCTATTTTATGAATAAGATAATAGTATTTCTGATTATATTCTTTAGTGATATTGGATGTTTTTACTGATATTATATTTTCTTGTTTAAGAAGTTTTTGCTCTAGTTTTTTTAAACTATTTAAACTTGTTTTATCGTTTCCTTTATAGGCTATAAAAAGTTGTTTATTTAAATTGAGTTTTTCAAACTCTCTTAGGAGTTCCTTGTTTTCACCTTCAGGGAGTATACTTGTAATTTGGGCAGAAATTTGTTTACTAGTATCATTAGTAAAAAAAATCACTAATAAAATAAATAAGATTATAAAATTAAAGTATTTACTGAATCTCTTCAATAGTTATCCTATCTTGATTTGTAAAATGTATTTCAAGATATTTGAGTTTTTTACCATCTTTTTCATACTGTATTGTTTCTAGAATAGAAGATAGATATTCATCTGGTAGAAGAGTTATAGTCTTCTTTTTTTTTGTGATTGCAAAATTTTCTAAAACTAAAGTGGTGTCATTTGTATATATAGCAAGTACTAATTTAAAAAATAAATCATATTCTACACTCTCTGCATGTGTGTAAATTTCTTTATCATCTTTAGAGACTATCTTTATATTTTGAGCTGTATAGATAACTGTTTTATCACTACTTTTATATTGTAATATCACTTTATTATCTGTAATATTCAAAGTACCCACTTTACTAAGTTCATTATCTAAAGCATAGATATACTTTGTTTCCTTAAAGTGAATCTCTTGTGAGAATAAAGTAGATAGAGTAAAAAGTAAAAAATATACTATTTTAAACACGATGAACCTTTTTAAAAAATATTTTTAAGTGTATCATTTGTACTATAAATGCAGATATAAAAATAAAATACCATCCAATAGAACTATAATATAACCAATATGTCATATCGTTTGACAATAATATAACAATATGAATAAATATATTTAGAAGAGAAGTTCCGCACCAAAAAAGTGTTGATTTTTGAATATATTCCTTTTCATCTTGAGTAACCTCTTTTTTAAATTTATCCAATATAATAAGTATAAATGAGTTATTTGTAAAATAACTATAAAAGAAATACGAACTTACTAGTGTCGAGATGATTAGAGGTAAAATTTTTAAAAATATAAAATCATTAAAGTTAAAAGCCAAAAGAGATATAATTATATAAAATAAAGGGAAAATAGTCTCTTTATAACTTTTTTTTAAACTAATAAAAAACCAGATAATTGCTATACAAAATATAATAATTGATACAATTTTCAAGTCAAAATGTTGCAATGATATAAAAACTAAAGGTGCATAAAGAAGTGAAAAAAGTATATTCATCTTTAACGAACCATTCCCCCACTTATATTGAGTGTTTCTCCTGTTATAAATGTAGCATTTACTGCTATAAAATAAGTAGTTGTAGCTACTTCTTCTGGTTTCCCAAATCTATTAAGAGGAATAGCCTTTTTCATCTCTTTTAGGTTTGGAATATTTTGAGTCATTTCTGATTCTATTATCCCAGGGGCTATTGTATTTACTCTGATTTTATATCTTCCTAGTTCGATTGCTAAAGTTTTAGTAAGTGCTATAATCCCACCTTTAGAAGCAGAATAGTTTGCTTGACCACTATTCCCAACTATTCCTGCAATAGAAGCCATATTTATTATACTTCCATTTTTATTCATCATCATATTTTTTGAAACGACTTTTGTCACATAATATAAACCTTTGAGATTTGTGTCAACTACATCTTCAAACTCATCATCTTCCATGAAGAAAAAAAGATTATCTTTGATGATTCCTGCATTATTTATAAGTACATCAACACTAACATCTTCTAAACTTTCTCGTATACTATTTTTATCTTTAATATTAAAGGAGAGCAGTTCTCCAGAATTTTCTATATCTTCTAGGATTTGTAGAGCTTTAGCTTTGTTTGAGTTATAGTGAATATATACAAAATAACCATTTTTAGCAAACTCTTTTACGATAGCTTCTCCAATACTTCCTGTTGCACCTGTTACTAATACTTTTTGTTGTTCCATGATGATAAACCTTTTTATATAAACTTTGCTTCTTGTAAAATAATATTGATTTTTTTAATATCAATATCCATTCTTCTATCTTCATACAATGGTTTTACTATTTTTCTTATCTCTTTATAAATGTTTTTAAGATGAGGTGATACTTCATTCTCTCCTCTGATATCAACAGCCTGAGCCATTCCTATAAATGCAATTGCAAGCATATTATGTAAATCTGGCATCATTTTAGCAAAATCATTTGCAGCAGTTGTTCCCATAGATACTTTATCTTGATTAAGTGATTCTGTAGGTCTTGAGTGGATAGAAGCAGCCGTTGTATTTTTAATAACATCAGCACTTAATGAACTCAAACTAATTTGCATAGCTTTAAATCCATGAAAAAATGGTTCTTTTGAAAGTTTAAGATTTTCTCCTAATCCACGATTAAATTTGTGATCAACTAAAAGTGCAAACTCTTTATCTAAAAGATCTGCTAAATTAGCAGCACAAATTTTTAGTGTATCCATTGCATGAGCTACATATCCACCATAAAAGTTTCCAGAAGTATAGATTTTTTGATTTTCACCATCTATGAGTGGATTGTCATTTACACTATTTATTTCTGTTTCTACCCAATTTTTAGAGATTTCAAGATTGTCTCTGATTACCCCTAAAACTTGAGGAGCACATCTCATTGAATAAGTATCTTGAATATTTAATTCATTATCTGCAAAAAACTTATCATATCTATCATCTCTACCATGTGTAAGTTTTGATCCAGAAATTTTATTTTGTATATTTTTTGCAGCTTTTATCTGTCCACTAAAAGGTTTTGAATCGTGTACAAAATCAGCTACAGGTGTATCATCACCTAAAAGAACCTCAAACATTCCTGCAACATAAGATTCCATAGAATCTAAGATAACTTCAAATTCTTCTATTGCTTTTAATGCAATAGCACTCATAATTGTTGTTCCATTCATAATTGCTAGTGCTTCTTTAGGTTCAAAACTATAAG
>Ga0193951_1001232_pt1 | contig 11404 bp, 8 predicted proteins | sample BB_2_MG_FD_140370 | JGI IMG/M metagenome (GOLD analysis project Ga0193951, IMG submission 140370) | Microbial mat bacterial communities from the Broadkill River, Lewes, Delaware, United States - BB_2_MG | ecosystem: Environmental > Aquatic > Freshwater > River > Microbial mats | place: USA... | reverse complement strand
TCAAATTGCTGATAAATCAATGGCTGAGCAATCAAATATTCTTGATACTGTAAAATCTAAACTAATTCAAGCTAACACTGATACTACATCAGCTGATGGTAGAGAATCAATTAGAAAAGATATCGTTAAATTACTTGAGCAATTAGATAATATTGCTGAGCAAACTAACTATAATGGTAATGTACTTTTACAAAAAAGTGCAGAAGATACTGGAGTTTCAAACGAATTATCATTCCAAATTGGTGAGTCAAAAAGAGATATCATTTCAAATACAGCAGTACAATCAAATACTGATGGTTTAGGTTCTAAAATTGATTATGCAAGTGGTTCTGAAATTGCTCAAGGTGAATCTGTAACACTTGCTGGAGCAGGAACAATTACATTAAAAGGTTTAGCTTCAGATGATTCAAGTGAAATAGAAAATGTAACTCTATCAGGAGATGTTGATTCTTTAGATTTAACTGCTGGTATGACTATTTCTGGAGCAAATGCTGATACTAAAGCAGTTTTAGATGCTGCAGTAACAGCTGGTAACTTAACTGAAGCTGGTGGAACATATACAGTAACAGATGCAGGACAAGGTCAATCTTTAGATTTATCTAGTGTTGATGATGTTGCAGCAACTGTTCAAATTTCTAAAAGTGGAGATACTGGCACAACTGCAAATATTAGTACAGGACAAGTTATTGACAATACAACAGTATCTACAGGTAGTGACCTTGCAGCTGATTTAGCAGACACTACTAAATTTACAGAAGTATCAACGGGTATTTACTTAGCTAATCAATCTCTAACATTGAATATAGGATTAAATGAATCTATAGATGTTGCAACGCCATTAGAATTAGAATCAGGAACTACTGGTGGAACATTCAATGCTGGTGATAAAATTGAAGCTGTAAATGTTACTACGGGTAGTATGTTAGATAATGCTCTTAAAGATACAGGTATGTTTACAGAAACATCAACTGGTGTGTATACTGTAAAAGATGACTTTACTGCAGGTTCTTTATTCCTAGGAGATGGTGAATCTATTAAAATCACGCAAGGCTCTCCAGTTACTTCTGCAGTTCCTGCAACAGGATTAACTGAAAGTAATTTAGAATTTAATGGAACAGCTGCATTTAGAGAAGATACAACTGGTGATGGAACAGCATTCTCTACAACAATCAATAGTGATCAAGCGACTGGTGGAACACAGATTAATGCTTCAGGAGAAGATACTTTAACGTTTACAGTATCTGGAACAACTGGTTCAACAGGTGGGGCAGACTTAAATATACTTGAAGGTGATATCATTTCATTTACTGATAATACTTCTGCAACAGGAGCTGTTGCTAATGAGTTATCTGAAGATATTTTAGAATCAGGGAATTTCTATCACTTAGGTGGAGGAAAATACCAAGCACAAACAGATACTGCTGTTACTTTAGATGTAGGTGACGTTGTTAATGTAGAAAGAAAAGTTGGAGGTAGTGGTTCAGAAGCAACTGTAAATGGACCTACTGCAACAACTGTTCAAGGGAAAGGAAGTGCAGATGCAACGATTAACTTAACATCAGACTCTTCATTTAGTGTTACAAATAATGACACTACTGTAGGTAATAAACTTACTATTGAAGGGACAGGTATTACTAATGGAAAAGATCAATTAAGTGCACTTGCTGACTTAAAGGAAGGTGAATTAACAAAAGAATTAGCTGATTCTTTCCAAGCTGTAGTTGATGATGCAATTACTGATCTGAATGGATATAGAGGGGACATCGGTTCGACTCAAAACCAAGTTGAATCTGCCGTTAGAAACTTAATGACACAAGCTACAAACGTAAAAGCTGCTGAGTCTATTATTAGAGATGTTGATTATGCACAAGAATCTGCAAACTTCAACAAACAAAATATTATCTCGCAAGCTGGATCATATGCTATGAGTCAAGCTAATGCTACTCAACAAAATGTATTAAGATTATTACAATAATAGTCTTTTTAAAAATAGTAGCCTTCTGGCTACTATTTTGTCATTCCACCTTTAACAATACTTTGATATAATTCTATAATCTTTGAAATCTGCGTAAATAATCTTTTTTGAATAGTTTTTATATGCTTTTTGGGATTATTCAATCTTTTAATATTTAAAAGATGACAAATATAAGGTAAGTTATGCCTATAATAATTTCTTAAAACTCTTTTCAAATCATTACAAGACAAGTCTTCACTTAATAAAAGTAAACAACGTTCGATTCCTTTCATAAATTCGCTTACTGTTGAATATTTAATTCCAATAAATAAAGCTTTTATTTTTTCTTCTAATACGATTGAATCTTTATGCTTATTTATATTATATTCTATGTCTTTGTCAGAAAAGTCACTTGATGAAATAGTATCCATACTCTTTTTTAATTCATTAAGCAATCTTTTTTCATCTTTTTTTATACTTTCAAATAATGTGAAATCATTTTTTTCTATATCTAAAGGTACAATTCCCTCATAATACGCTCCATCTGACATGTTATAGCATATTGCATCATTAGGCAAATATTTTTTTGTGAAAGAATTCATTTGGACTATAGAAATATGAAAAATAGGAATTGTTTCAACTATGTTCCTTAAATTCCCTTTTACTTTAATTATATTTTTATGAAAAGAATAATTTGTAACTTCTTTAGAAGAGTCTGCTTTTAATTGGTGTTTATTATCTAAGTAGCCATCAAAGTGACTGCTTCCAGTATCTGGGTCTAATGCTAAATCAAGACCTAGTAAGTAAACATTTGATGCTCCAAGTAAAAGCATCAGCCCATATGTCATATCACCAATAGAAGGTCCAGTTAAACTTCCAATACTATCTTTTGAAGAATGTATAGCGTTAAAAAAATATATATTTTCTTTTTTTATTTTAGATGTTAACTTTGTACTTACATGAGAAGAAAAAAAGAATAAACTATTGTCTAATAAAGTTATATCTTTAACTCTATTTAAACTATTTAATATTTTATCTTTAGAGTCTTCATCATATTGAGTTATAATATCTGGAATAATGTCATTATCAGTTAATAAAGGAATAATATTATAAACAGCAACAATAATAAACTTATCTTTATTTTCTTTTATAAAATCTAAATTCTTTTTTACAGAAGGTCCAGCTGCCAAAATTAAAACTTTATTTTTTCTAAAAATATCTAGCTTCTGGTTTTTATGTATATCCATAAAATTAAAATGCTTTTGTGAATAATTATATGTTCTTACTATACTTTTAAGCTCTCTTTCATAAGAATACATTAAATGAGCTTGAGAAATTAATGCATTTTGTATGCTGTCAAAATATACTTCACAACTCTTTGAAAAAAGAAAAAACTTTATATATTGATTATATAAAAATGTTTTATCTTGAAATGTCCTAAATTCACCATAAAAATCTTCTTTTGATAATCCTACAAAAAATAAAATTCTTGTTTTTGTAGAAATTCTTTCATAATTTACAAGAAACAAGGACAATCTAAAAATTTCTAAAGAAGGTTCAACTATTAATGCCATTTTAGGTTTTATATTATTTACTAATTCAGGGATATGAAACCCTAGACCTACTCCAAAAATGAAATAGCAAAAGATCTGTTTCATCTCTTCTTCATCAGGTAAGTTTCTATTTACATAATCTACTATAGGGGCATTATTTAAAACAGCATCAGACAAAATAGATAGCTCATTTGTTCTATCAGCTAAACCTTCTTCATAATGAAACTCATAAAAAGACTTAAAACTATTTTTTGAGGCTTCATATGATATATTTTTACAAATTCGCTTGGAATAATCTAATGAATTTTCTGAATAGTACCAATTATCTACTTTTTTATCATATATATCAAAATAAGTCTCTTTATATTCTAATATATAATTCTCTTTAATATGACCTAAACTAAGGGCTTCTTCAAAAACTTTCAATTTATCAAATAATTTTTTATCTTTTTTTTCTATAAATTTCAAATTATTTATGTACAATTGTACTGCTTTTTCTTCAATATCCTCTTTCATCTTGATACGTCCTCTTTATTTATTAACCAGTTTTTTAATTCTAAAAAAAAACTACTATAACTTACCCTACTATCACCAATATTCATAGTATCTCTAATAATTAGGGTATTAACAATTTCTAATAATTCTAAATTAAATTCTTCTTTTGAAATATCAACAAAGTTTTCTGAATTAAGTTCATTATATAATTCTTTAATTTGTCTATAATTAACTAAACCTATAGTTGGTTTGCCCATTCCAATACTACAAACATTTGCATGAAATCTATTTGCTAATACAATCTGAGCACCTCTATAGATAGACATTACCTCTTTAAATGATTCTTTACCGTGTAATAATGGGGCAATTGAGACTTTTCTTCTTCTTGTTTCATCATCTAAGATATTTAATAAATCTGTTATAAATGTCATATCTCTAAAAATATGAGGAACAAGCACTATTTCATAATCTATATTTTTATCCAAAAATTTATCAATAAAATTTTTAAAATTTTGAAGAAAATTCTCATATGAAATATTTTCAAATCTAACATCTTGCATATCATAAGCAACATTTATTGCTATATACTTTTTTGATTTGTAATATTCACTAGGTTCTAGTATCTCTGCAAAAAAACCAGCATCTACAGTATGATGAATATATTTTAAATATTTTTCACCTACATGCTCAATAATAGCTTTTTTTGCACCATCATTTCTTATTGAAATAAAATCATTTCTTTCAATTAATAAATCTAAAAAATTCCTAAATTTCTGAATATTAGCCTCACTTGCTCCTTGCCCAGGATCAACTCCTAATGCATTAAATAATATAGGAGTATTAATATTTTTAAGTAATTCTAATTCTATAGAAATAGATGTCCCTGTAGGAGAATTTTCAACCCAAAGCTCAAAATAATTTCCTCCACCAATAATAAGTAAATCATAACTATTTACAAGGTCAACAAAAGATTTATCAAAAAATCTTTTTTTCCAATAAAACTCTCTTATTTCTAATTGTTCTATTCTGAACTCAAAATTCTCTAATTGTTTTAAGTGTTTATAAAAGCCATCATGATTTGCATTATCACCAATATTCCCATCAAAACTTGCTAAATGTAGTGTTTTAAGTGTTTTCATTTATATATTTCTCCACTTTTTCTAAATCTTTTAAAGTATCAATATCTAAACTTTTTTCTAAACTCATTTCATAAGAAATAGTTTTATCTGTAAAAAAGTTTTCATTTTTTAAAAACTCTTCTACATTTATAATATAAATTGCACCATTACTCATATAAGTTTTAGGTAAATCTTGTCTTCTCATAAAAGGATATTGGTTATTAGAAATACCTTCAATATATCCAAATTTATTTTCCTTAAAAGCTTTCAGTATCTTATTATCATATTCACAGACACTTATTAAAGCATTAGCTTTTGAAGAAAATAGTTTTTCAAAAGCATTATCAATATCATTAGCATCTCTTAAAGGTGAAGTAGGTTGTAATAAAACTATATAATCAAATTTTTCTTCAATACTTTCTAGGACATGCTTAACCACAACTTCACTTGAAGATGTATCTGTCGCAAATTCATCAGGTCTTTTTATTATTTCTGCACCATATTTTATTGCAATTTCTAAAATCTCCTCACTGTCACTACTTACTATAGTTTTTAGAATATATTTTGAATTAAGACTAGCTTTAATTGTCCATGAAATAAGAGGTATCCCTGCTATATCAATAATATTTTTTCTAGGAAGTCCTTTTGACCCTCCTCTTGCAGGAATAATTGCTAATACCTTTTTAGTCATCAAATCCATCTTTGTTTACTGTATGTCTTAGCTTCCATTCACCATCAACTTCTTTCCAGATGTGTGGACTTCTATGTTTATTAACTGTCTCCCAAAACTCTTCTTCTGTTGAATCAATATATTCTAAAAACTCTTCAAAGTATTTTGCAGGGAATTCAGTATCATACTTTTTAACTAAATATGCTGCTTCTTCTCTTGTAATTTTACCATTTCTAACTTCTTGTGCAGCATCATATGTAGCTCTACCTATTCCAAATTTAATCAAAGTTGTAAAATAATGAAAAGGATCAATTTTATCATCAATACTACTGTATTTAGAATAACTTCCCTCTGTTCTAACTGTATTAGCTTCAAAACCTGTATTATCTGCTGCATAATAATAGCACTCTTGAGGATCCCATTTTAAATAATATCCTAAATAATGTACTTCCACTCCTGCATCAATTAGTTCTTGCTTATTAGGAGCAATATATGGAGCAAAGTCATCTTTTGTGTATTTCCCCGTATCGATATACTCTTGCATAGTAACTCCACCAAACTTCATTTCAAGTGCATTATCATTTGAAAAGAAATCCATATTCATAATTGGATTTGTATTTTCTTCAATTGCATTTCCATATTCTGCTTGATTTTCTCCATACATTACTAATTGAACACCAAATTTTTTGGCCATTGCAGGACCAATAATTCTCTGCCCTACGATAAATGGTTGAAAAGGATGTAATAAATTATGAAAAGCATTTTTTGTCATTTCTCTATGAAGTTTTCCATTTGGTGTATATAATATATTATCATGTCCACCTACATGCATCCAATTTTGAAAGTTTTTCCAACCAATATCTGTATAAAGATGAGGCGCCCATGTAACAGTAAGAGGGTTCATACCATACTTATATTTTAAAATATGAGAAGTATATGCACTATCTTTACCTCCACTACCTGGAACAATTACATCATATGAACCATCTTTGCTTCTAAATTTAGCAAGTAATTCTCTAAGTTTTTCATCTCTTTCTTCCCAATCAATACCCGTCTCTTTCTCTTCATGGTAAACACAAGCAGAACAAACATCTTCTTCATTAAAATTAATTACTTTTTTCTTTTCACCCTTATCACTTTTAAACTCAACTGTTGAACTAGGTCTTTGATTTGAGATTACACATTTTTTACAAAATTTAACTTCATTTGGTAACCCATAATATGCTTCTAACTTTTCAGCCATTTTTTCTTTCCTCACATAAATCTACAAAATTTTTCATTATTTTTAAGCCAATTTTTCCACTTTTTTCTGGATGGAATTGACATCCATAAATATTATCTTTTTTTACAGAAGAACAAAACTTATAATCTGAATATTCAGTAAATGCTAATATATTTTCATCATTTCTAGGTGACACAATAAAACTATGAACAAAATACATATCTGAGTTTTCTTCTATATCTTTAAATATTGTATTTACCCAACTCTTATTTCTTTGTATTTCATTCCAGCTCACATGTGGTAGTTTTTCATTATTTGAGTTTTGTATAGGCAGTTTTATTACTTTACCCTCTATTAATCCCAATCCTTTATTAAGTCCAAACTCTTCACTCTCTTCCATAAGCATTTGCATCCCTAAACATATTCCCATAAAAGGCTTTTTAGTTTCTACAAAATCATTGATAGTCTCAATTAACTCATACTTTTTAAGATTTTCCATACCATGGGCAAAAGCCCCTACTCCAGGAAGAATTAGACCATCAGAACTTAATATAGTTTGCTTATCATTAGTTAAAATAGGTTCTATACCTATTTTTATAAAAGCATTAATAATACTTTTCACATTTCCTATATCATAATCAATTATTGAAATTTTCATATTCTAACCTTAATATTTTTTTCAATAATAGAGCTTTTAATACTCTTAATATCTTCAATATTATAATGTATTGTAGAAGCTGTTGCAATTGCATCAATATTTACTTTTCTAAATAAATTTACGGCATCTTTACTTTTCCCCATTCCACCGCTAGCAATTAAAGGAATAGAAACTACATTTTCCACTTCTTTATAAAGTTCTGTTTCAAAACCTTTTTTTGTTCCTTCTTTATCTAAAGACGTTAACATTATCTCCCCAGCACCTAACTTTTCTAATTTCTTAACCCAAGTTATAACATCAACTCCTGTTGGTTCTCTACCATTTTCAATATAAGCTTCCCATTTATTATCTGCTATTTTCTTAGCAACTACTGAAGCTACAATACACTGGGAACCAAAAATTTCTGATGCTTCTTTTATAAAATTTGGATTTTCTATTGCTTTTGTATTTATTGCAACTTTGTCAGCACCTGAATTTAGTGCTTTTTTTATATCATCAATTGTTCTTATTCCACCACCAACAGTAATTGGAACAAAAACTTCTTCACAAGCTTTTTCTATAATATGGCTCAAACTATTTCTATCATAATAAGCAGCAACGGCATCCATAAAAACTATTTCATCTATTCCTTCATCATAATATTTCTTTGCTAAAAGATTAGGATCTCCTACTTTTCGTAGTCCTTCTAAATGGATTCCTTTAATTACATACTCATTTTTTATATCTAATCTAGCAATTATTCGTTTTTTAATCATTTACAAAATCCTGAAATTGTTTTTGATGTTCTACTTCCCATAATTTATTATTTAATAAAAGTTCAAGAAATTGTTTATCACTATTCCCTTCTCCAAATAAGTTGTTATTTGTCTCTTCTATCTTATATTCTTTTATCTGTTTTATTGCATCTAAAATCTCAGTTTTTTTATAACTAGTATGAATAATAGATTTTAATTTTGCTCTATTTAACTGTCTTGTACCTATATCAATTGTTGGTATATTATAAAAAGGAGCTTCTCTAATTCCAGCACTAGAGTTTCCTATTATAAAATCACTTTGTTCTAATAATCGTAAAAAAAACTCAAACCTAAGGGAAGGGAAGATTTTGATTTTCTTAGAATTAATTTTATTATATTCATTTAAAATTTCATTGGAACCTATATCATTATTTGGGTACACTAATATATAATTTTTACCACTTTCTATTATAGCCTCTACAAAATTTTTAGAATATTCTATAATATTGTCATATTCAGTAGTTACAGGATGAAACATCCCTATTGCATAGTTTTTAAAGTCAATTTCATAGTAATCTTTTACCAACTCTATAGAAGGAAGTCTTGAAGGTTTCATTAAATCTAAATCAGGTGAACCTATTACATGTACTGAGTTAGAAAACTCACCTAATTGAATAAGTCTATTTTTTGCTTCTTCATTTGCAACTAAATGAATATGAGAAAGCTTACTTGTTGCATGTCTAATAGACTCATCAATTGTTCCTGAAATTTCTCCTCCTTCAATATGTGCAACTAATATATTATTTAAACTTCCAACAATAGCTCCTGCTAAGGCTTCTACTCTATCTCCATGGATAACAATAAGATCCGGTTTATATTCAGCAACAAACATTGAAAAACCATTTATCGTTTGAGCAAGTGTTCTATCCATATGTTCTACAGTATCATGGTTAATATATTGAAATATATTTCTAAATCCTGATTTATATATTTCATCCACTGTATATCCATACTTAGTATTTAAATGCATTCCCGTTGCAAAAATATTTATATCGAACAGTTCTGACTCTTGCGTTATTTTGATCAATGATTTTAATTTTCCAAAGTCTGCTCTTGTCCCTGTTAAAAAAAGAATCTTTTTTTTAATCATCTATATCACTCCAAGAAATATGCTCATCATTATCAATATCTTTATTAACAGTTTTACCAAGTAATTTTGAATAATTTTCTGCTTTGATTGGTCCAGTTCCGGGTCTTTTTACCCAAATATTTTCTTTCGTAAGCGTTTCTCCAGCTTTTATTGGTTTTATTGTTACAACTGTTGCAAATGCAAAATCAATCGTTACTTGTTCTTCTTTTGCTGGCTCTTTTTTACCACCTCTCATAAGTGCTATTTCAGCACTTCCATAGATTAATTCTTGTAATGCAATAGGATCCATTGAATTAATGATATCTGGACCTAATCTTTCCATTTTGTCTGTAAAATGTCTTTCTAAGATACATGCTCCCAATGCTGTTGCTGCAAAACATGCTCTATTTGATGTTGTATGATCAGATAATCCTATAATAGCATTTGGAAACTCTTTTTGAAGTTCTTGCATCGCTCCAAGTCTTACAAGATGCACTGGAGTAGGATAAAGGTTTGTAGTATGAAGAAGTGCATATGGTACATTATATTTTTCTAAAATATCAACCGTTTTTCTAACTGATTCAATATCATTCATCCCTGTACTTACAATCATGGGTTTTCCAAAAGATGCAATATGTTCTATAAGTGGATAATTGTTGCACTCCCCTGAACCAACCTTATATGCGCTTACACCCATTTTTTCAAGTCTATCTGCGGCTGCTCTTGAAAAAGGAGTACTTATGAAAATCATACCTTTTGACTCAACATATTCTTTTAACTTTTTTTCGTCTTCTTCATTTAATGCACATCTTTCCATAATTTCATAAATAGACTCTGATGCATTTCCTGGAATAACTTTTTTAGCTTCTTTACTCATTTCATCTTCTATTACATGAGTTTGATGTTTTATAATTTCTGCTCCAGCTTTATATGCAGCATCTACCATTTCAAGTGCAGTTTTCAAGCTTCCTTCATGATTAATTCCTATTTCAACTATGACTAGGGGAGGATAATTCACGCCTATTTTTCTATCTTCTATTTGCATAAGAATTCCTCAAAATTTTTTGATAATAATTATATTTTACTATGAAAATACTTATTTTAACTGATAAATAGAAATAATTTAATTACAAAATGCAATAAAATTTAGTACTTTTAAAAAATTGTGCTAAAATTCCAACATAATTAAAAAAAACACCAATAATTTAGGAAATAAAATGGATGAAAATCAAAAAAAATCACTTGATTTAGCAATTAAACAAATTGACAAAACTTTTGGAAAAGGTACTCTTATTAGACTTGGAGACAAAGAAGTAGTTCCAACTGAAGCTATCTCTACAGGTTCTTTAGGACTAGACTTAGCATTAGGTGTAGGAGGACTTCCAAAAGGTAGAGTTATAGAGATTTATGGACCTGAAAGTTCTGGTAAAACAACTCTTACTCTTCACGCAATTGCAGAGTGCCAAAAAGCAGGTGGAGTATGTGCTTTTATTGATGCAGAACACGCTTTAGATACTATTTATGCAAGAAATCTTGGGGTTGATATTGATAACTTACTTGTTTCTCAACCTGATTATGGTGAGCAAGCTTTAGAAATCTTAGAAACAGTTATTAGATCTGGAGCTGTTGATTTAGTAGTAGTTGACTCAGTTGCTGCTCTTACTCCAAAAGTAGAGATTGATGGAGATATGGATGACCAACAAGTTGGTGTTCAAGCAAGACTTATGTCAAAAGCTTTAAGAAAAATTACTGGATTACTAAATAAAATGTCTTGTACAGTAATCTTTATTAACCAAATCAGAATGAAAATTGGTATGACAGGTTACGGAAGTCCAGAAACAACTACTGGTGGAAACGCACTTAAATTCTAC
>Ga0193951_1001231_pt1 | contig 11412 bp, 8 predicted proteins | sample BB_2_MG_FD_140370 | JGI IMG/M metagenome (GOLD analysis project Ga0193951, IMG submission 140370) | Microbial mat bacterial communities from the Broadkill River, Lewes, Delaware, United States - BB_2_MG | ecosystem: Environmental > Aquatic > Freshwater > River > Microbial mats | place: USA... | reverse complement strand
TCGTTGCTTCCAACAACACAAAATGGAAATCCTATTCCTGGACAATTCCCTTATGTTTTCGATGCAACTGATTTAACTACTTACACTTTTACTATTCCTCTAGAAAACGTTCCTTTTTATACCGAATGCGGAAATACAATATATGTTGTTGCACATGCTGAGGTTAACATAAACGATGGACAGGAAACTGCTTTTGGAGGAAATATACCTGGAGAAAGTAACAGATGGTACTTCTATTCAGCGTACGTTACTGCTTGCTGTTCAGAAGATCCTCCTCCACAACCATTGGAAGAGTTAGGAACAGCTTTCGCCAAAGGTAATTATGTATTTACTACTAGTAGGAAATCGAATCCCGAAGATTTACCAAGTTTAAACCTTACTAAAAATCGTTGGGGTTGGGCTATTAATTTAACATCTGCTTCATATAATACATACGATTTATATGTAGGTGCTGGATTAAACGACACTTCAAAAGGAATGTTAGTAGGAACAGCGTCGGTAGATTTTACTGGTTCGCAAGCAACTATTACATATGCACTAAACACTGGATACGCCATTAATGAAGCTCATGTGTATGCTGGTGACTTTATGCCTACAACGTTGGCTCCTGGACAGTATGGAAATACATTCTATTTCGATCCTATGGTTGCTACTTATTCATTTACTGTTGATGTAATGGATACAAATGATGATGGCGTGTGGTTTATTATACATGCTGTTGTTTATGGTAATTTAAACTAATATTAAATGGTTGTAATTAAACATTAAGAGGGGGACAATATTAACACTATTGCCCCCCTCAACATTTTATTAGTACATGCTATACTGAATGTCATATTTAACGAAATCGAAACATAGTATATATAGGTGATACAATCACTACTAGTGTTTATCTTTCATTTATTGTTGTTAACACCAACCACCTTGGTTATATCTGTTCACGAAGAATATCAGACAGAAATATATTTTCGTTAAAAAGTCTATTTTTATAATCTACTTTTAATTTATCTAATAGTCGTAACATATTAAATCCTATAGAGTAATAATAATGAGCGCCTGTAAGATAAAGCCATTCATCTTTTGTTATCGAATAGTTTTCAAAGTATCTGTACGAGTTAAAAAACGAATCTAATTTTACAATATTAACATCGGGCTGCATGGTTGCAAACTTGTTATATAAGCAAAACTCAATATAACGTGATGTTCCTTCCATGGTTTCGTAATTCTCTTCTATTGTTTTTATATCGGAATTTAATAGTTCGCTAGTCTGTTTAAATCTATAATCTTTTAACTTAAAAAACTCTTCAATGGCTTGTTGAATATCAGTTTCCGAATAACTATCAATAGCCTTTAACAATAACTCATTCTCTTTGTCTACACTCTCTTTAAACCAGTTATTGCTTTTGTATAGTCTGTTTAAGGTATCGGCCGATATATTTACATTTTTATGGTAAAAATCGAGAAATTGGGCATGTTTAAATTGAAATCCATGAAAATACTCATGCATAACCATGGTAGACCACATCTCTGTTGTATATACATCGGGAATAAATTTATCGGTCAGCTCGGGGCTACTACATTTCATATAAGGCTCATGATAATTATACACAGAAGTATCATCTAACTCAATTCTTGCCTCCATATGTAAAGGAATACTATCTAAAAGATTGGTTTTATACACCAATAATGTTTTGCTTTTATAAACAGGCTCCGAATTAATTAAACGAAGAAATTTATCAGTTGGGTTAGCAACGTAACAATTGTTCTCGGTATAATAAATTAAAGGCACATCAAATTGAGCGTTCGAAAAACCTGGCCAGATATTGTTGTCAATATTTAATTTAAGATTGTAAATATGCTCTATTCGACCAATAACCAACTTATCGGTTTCAACAGACTGCTTGCACGACAACAGTGTAATTATGGCTACTAAAACACTAATATTTCTGGTTACGTTTTTCATAGGTCTATAGTTGTTTTTTCATTTGTTACATGAAACTTACCTTTAAAGTCTTTCTGCGGGGTGTGCGCGAAATCCTCTCTTATGCTTAGTTTCGTATATATTTTGTTTAACGTCTCTAAACATACTAATAAAGAGAGTTAAAACAAAACGGCTGACAAAGCAAAATTGTAGATTGTTAAAAGTTTTACCTGTGTAGAGAAACATTTAACCCATTGATTCAATATTCATGAAGTAAGAAGTAAGAAGTTGAAAGTTTGAAAGTTGAAAGTTTGAAAGTTTGAAAGTTGAAAGTTAGAAGTTAGAAGTTGAAAGTTTGAAAGTTGAAAGTTTGAAAGTTGAAAGTTTGAAAGTTGAAAGTTTGAAAGTTGAAAGTTGTCAACACCTAAATTACTATATCACTATTTCACTACTTCACCATATCACAATTTTACAGCATTCAAACAACAAACATCCAAACGGCCTAGTAATAAAAGTGGGGACCTATTTGGTGAAGAAGTTGAAAGTTTGAAAGTTGAAAGTTTAAAAGTTGAAAGTTGTCAACACCTAAATTACTATATCACTATTTCACCATTTCCCTACTTACCAATGCATAAACATTGCCTATTTGCGGGGTTGTAAAGGTGATGCTTGGCATATTTATATGCTATTTCTTAAAAATTAAGCTCTAAGTCGCCATAATTATACTGCTAATTGCAGTTCCATATACAAAATACTGCCGTTCAAAAGCTCTAACTTGCCCATAAAAAGGAGCAACTAGAGCTTCACAAAGGCAAAGCCGCGGTTAAAAAGGTCAAAATTGCGGTACAAAAGGGCAATTTTTTTTGTTTTTATCCAGAAAATTCACCTTCAGATGGGCAATACCGAGGATATGATACCCGATTTAGAGCTTCAGATGGGCAATTTTGTGCTTAAATAAAAACAATTTAGAGCTTTTAAAAGGCAAGTTAGAGCTTACAGACGGCGATATCGGGGTACAGCACCGCAATATTGCGGTCTAGAATAACAATTTATCTTATTTTTTACCCAAAAATTCACTTTTACAACAGCGATATTGGGGTACAATACCCCGATATCGGGGTACAGAAGTGCTATGTCGGGGTGTAAAAGGGCGATATCGGGGTACAGAACCGCGATATTGCGGTCTAGAATAACAATTTATCTGATTTTTCACCAAAAAATTCACTTTTACAACCTCGATGTCGAGGTACACTACCCAGATGTCGGGGTACAAAACAGCGATATCGGGGTACAGAACCGCGATATCGGGGTGCAAAAGGGCGAGATTGAGGTTTCGAACCGCGATGTCGGGGTGCAGAACCTCGATGTCGGGGTGCAAAAGGGCGATATTGGGGTACAGCACCGCAATATTGCGGTTGTTAAAAGCAAGTGCTACTGTAATAAAGTGAGTTGGAAATATAAATAGTATAAAATTAAAGATGTTATTGTTATGCCGAGCGTAATAGGATTAACTATCAATTGGCATATACTAAATTTGTTTTACTCAAAATGCATTTGCTCCTTATTTTAATAGGTATTAGTATGCTCCAACTTTCCTGTAGAGTTACAAGAAAGTTGAAGGGGGTGACACTGCTAGAAAAAATTGAAACCTTTATGCATTATAAGCCATTATTGTGCATAGTATTTTTTTATTCTCGAAGCTCAAAGTTATCAGCTATTTCGTTTAAAGCCTCAATAGCTTCAACTTCTTTTAAACGAGCATATGAAGGCACTCCTGTTCTATTGGCTTTTGGAATATATCCATTTGCAATATAATATGCAGCTATCAAAATTCGTTCGGCAACACTTGACTTCGACAAAGAAATTGTTTTTAAGTATTTAACTTTAGATTCTTCTGTGTCATAAATTGGAAGATAAGGATAATCATGAAATAGCTTTCCGTCTTCATCTCTATAGTTAGTTACTCTTTTTTCATTAATATCTTTTTTCACTTTATTCTTTAGTCTAGTATGTAATGATAATTTCGCTTGACCTATGTAATAAATCCCATTATCAAGGGACTCAAACATATAAACGCCCTTTGTATCAGGAAACCTTACGTCATTGTTTAAAGCAAAGGAGTTTTCTCTATCAAAAGGATCTATTTTGTAGCCATCCCATCCTTTATATTTGCTATTGAAGTCTAAAACATCTCTTAAATCATTCATAAAAAATTATTTTATTGGTTTTGGTATATTATACACAACGGTAAATTACTTGAGTAGTGGTAGATTGGTAGTAATTTCCTATCAAACCGCTAGGCAGTTTTAGCTGGATACAAACCTTCGCAAACCACAATAAAACTTATTGTATTTAGCCTTTGTTGGTCACTGTAGTTATTTCGTTATATCATCTCCTTTGTCAACAGGAGGATTAGAAGTGTCTAATCTATCAGTTGGTTGATAACCTTCTGTAATTGGTCTTTCACTGTATAATTTTTCATTAACATAACCTTTAATGATTACTTCTTTTTGTGAGTCTTGTTTAGGCTGACTTTGTTCAGATTTATTAATTTTTTCGTCACTCATAATAATAGTTATTAATTATTTATATAATTCAATTGATTTAATTTCATCTCCAATAATAATGATTCCGTCTGTTCTGGAAATTTTCTTCAAGAAATTTCCATTAGTGTCAATATCCCAAAGCTCTTCTAAATAAATTTGTTCTTTATGTGGATATGCTGAAGAAAAAGAATTATCACTATAAACTCCACCTATTTTCTCGCCATTTTTTAGGTTAACTATAACCCAACAACTCTTTTTTTTCTCAAAGTAATAATCCCATGGATTTTTGATTGGACTTAAAATATATTTCCTTAATTTCTTTGATTTTGATAACCATACAAAAATGATAGTCCAAAATATTGGAGCGATGAAAATGATGAATATTACAGATAATATAAATAATGTAAAATGCTTATTCAGCAAATCAAATTTGTCTACGAGAATTATTAACCAAGAAAGTGCTGCATAATTAATAGAACTAAAAGCTATAACTTCTCCAATTGATTCAGAAAAGTTTATTGCTTCAGAAGCAATCATTAAATGATAAACTTTCATGGAAATAAATCCAGGAATAAAGAATATTATAAACAGAACAATTTTATTGATTTCTAATATTTCCATTAGCGTCTATTATTTCTTCTATTGTGAACAACGTTAATAATATGAGCAATAGCAGACTTTAATGCGGTTTCACATCAAGTTACTAAATAGCCAAAGCTGCACCTTATATAAATAGTCAAATCTGTTAATTTGGTGGGGTTAATTATAACTACTATGCTCGCATACCTATAGAAACCGCTATTACTTATACATATTATTGTAAGCCGTTTCTCATAGTCCAAGATAAGGTCTTATAATTTCAAAAATTGGTGAAGCAATTAAATTCGAGAATACACTTAAACCGACCTCTCTTATTAATGAGCCAATTGTTTCAAGTCGTGAATTTATATTTTTTCCTTTATTTAAATATTTCAACGCATTAACCATTTCTGCTTGTAATTCTTCTTTCAGGTCTTTTTCAAGGTTAATTAAATCTTTTTCTAATGCTTCAAATAATTGTTTGATATCTTTTTCCGCAAATGAATTAACTTGCTTTTGAGTGGAACTATTTGAGTTTACTTGAACTTGTGTTGGAGCACTAATATTTTTCATATTCAATGTTACAGTTCCTCTATTTTCATTTATACTATTCATGTTATTTTGGTTTATCCATTCTTCAACTAATTCGGCATAAACTTCACTTTTTATTCTTTGTTTGATAATTGGTAGGACTACATATTTAACGTGTTTGACAAATTTATCTTTAGTCCCATTTTTTATTTTAAGATATTGTTCACAATGAAATTCTAATAGATTGTTTAATTCATATGGAGGTTTTACATTCGTAATTTTAGTTGCAAATAAATCATCATAATCCTCAGGTTTTGTATCTGTGTAAAACCTTTGATACTCGTATCCCATTCTTTCTCCCCAATCTCCTCTTCTTGGTTTTCCTAAAGTAGCCATTATTCTTCTTGTACCAATATTCTTCAATTGGTATTCGTTTATAGGTTCAGTATTTTCGAGTGCTATAGAGTAAAAATCATTCATTATTTCTAAGGTTATCGTTTTATTATTAACAGCTTACAACTAGCGAATAAGTGCAATTATCGTTATCTGCTTTTATGACTATTGTTTTTTTACCGCCCCAAATTAATAAACAGAAGATAAAAACAACCCGTATTTATACGGAAAAGTTAAACAAATGCATTATGTTATTTAATTGGTTTTTATAATACTAGGTAGTGACTACATACTCTACGGGCAACAAATTTTGTATAAACATGGTTGCTACAGTTGTTTATGGTGTGTGGTTTTGTTATGCTAAAACAGGTTTGTCGGTTTGTAGTATTATTGCGCTTTTGCAATGTTTGTTTTGGGTAGAAACAAATAAAAAGAGGCTGTCTAAAAAAATTAAACTGTCACGTTGGGCGGAGCCGAAACGTTCTGTTTTCAAGTAAACAACGCTTCTACTCCGCTCATTATGGCCGTCTAATCTGTTTTTTTAGACACCCTTAGAATGAAACATGCAGTTAATTAAAACCCGAATTTACCGTTGTTGTTTTTCCATTCGGTCTTAGGAAGAATTGTCTCCATAACGTCCCAATGCTCGGCAATTTTACCATTCTCAACACGAAACAAATCGTAATACGAAGTTGGTTGGCCAGCAAATTCGCCTTCGCTAATTGCAAGTACAAAATTACCCTCGCCTAAAACAATATGATTTGTTTTATAAACCATTGTAATGCCTTGCTTAGCCATAGCCTCTAAAGCTTGTCCTAGTCCACTAATACCATCGGCAATAGCTGGATTGTGCTGAATGTAATTATCGCCATCAAAAAAGCTTGTAAGCTTAGCCATATCGCCATTAATTAAAATTGTGGTAATAAAATCTTTAACCAACGCTTTATTGGCAGCTGTTTTATCAACATTGGCAATTGTAGTAGCACCATCGGTTTGTGAGTGACCACTAGGGTTAACCTCTGCTTTTGCCAGTAAGTTATCCCAATGTTCAACAATAAGGCCATTTTCGAATTTAAAAACGTCGAAACCTACCTTCTCGCCAAAGAAGTTGTAATCGGTGTGAGTAAAAACATAATCGCCATCTTGAAAAGCTCTAACAACATTAACCTTAAAACCACCTTCTGGTGCATTCTGCAAAACGGCACCAAAACCAGCTAAACCATCGGCAACAGCCAAATTATGCTGTTTGTAATTGTTTGGGTTAATGTGGGCAATAGGAGCTTTATCGCCTGTTTCGATACTCTTAAGCAGAGCAACTGCTTTCTCTTTGTTTGTTAATTGTTTTTCCATTGTCTGACTTTTTGTGCAAGAGCTCATTATTAATGTTAATGATATCATTGCTAATAATTTTCTCATCGTTTAATTGTTTAAATATTTACAATACAAAGATGAGTGCTTAAGCACATTAAGTTTAGATTAATATGAATACAAAAATGGTAAATATGGAACCAAACGCTTATTTATGCTGATTCTTGAACGAATTAGGAGTAACACCTGTTCGCTTTTTAAAGTATTTGGTAAAGTTTGTTGGCTCTTCGAAACCAAGCGAATAGGCAAGCTCGGTACTTTTAATATCGGAATTAATAAGCTTTCGTTTAGCTTCGAGAATAATAAAATCGTCGATAAATTGTTTTGCCGTCTTATTAAGAATATCCTTACACAAAACATTAAGATGCTTATAGGTAATAAGAAGTTTTTTAGCGTAAAACTGAGCATTGCGGTTTACTACATAATTCTCTTTAACCAACATTGTAAACGATGAAATAAGCAACAGCTTAGAGCTTTCCGGAATATGTAACTCAGCTTTTTGCTTTAACTCCTCTAATTTCACCAACAACACAGCAAATAACGAACTTAATACTGTTGCTTTCTCAAACTTAGCATCGCTGAAAAACTCCTTGCATAACAGATTAAAATAATCGATAAAATCGCTACCCTGAGGAATCTCAATAGTTGGAGGAAACAGATAGTTATTAAACATTCGATAGATAAGTTCTTTTGAAAAATGACCGAAGCACTGTTCGAAATATTTTTGAGTAAACAAAATGCCATAACCTTGCAAATCGGGGGTAAACTTAAACGCTGTAACCTGATCTTTGGCTAAATAAACTACAGTATTCTTTTTAACAGGATACCACTTAAAATCGACCAACTGTTCACTCTGGCCACCTGTATAGAAAATAATATTATAAAACTGAAGCTGATGTGGTTTCTCTGAATTATGATAAAGACCACCCTTTTTCTCTTTTATTGTATCTAAAGAGATAATCTCGACACCTTCGATATGCTGATAACTTGATTTAAACTTAACAGAAGGTATCTCGTTCATTGTGGTTAATTTTTACACCACCAAACATAACAAAAATATTGGTTGGGTATTTCAGCGTATTTACACTATTTGTTTTTTATAGATACTTGATTGGGAGGGTATAATTGCTTTATATAAAAACAAAGGATACAATAATTGAGCTTAAAAAACTCATATTGTATCCTTCGGGTTATTAAGTAATCATAAAATATTGGGGCTTTACAACTGCCCCTATATTTTAAAGACTATATATTCAAATAGTATTCTACAAATACATATTCTCTATCTCGTTTGCGTAAATCATATTAATAGCCTTACGACGAATTTTAAGAGTAGCAGTAAGTTCACCACCTTCAAGGGTAAATTCGTTACCAAGAAGCGTAAATCTAATAATCTTCTCAAAAGGAGCTAAATCTTTACAATGGTCATCAATTTCCGATTGAAAAAGATTAACAACTTTCTCGTTTTTAACCAAATCATTATTGTCTGTATATGTAATACCATTATCGGCAGCCCACTGTTTTAACTTCGAAAATTCGGGAACAATAAGAGCCGAAATATATTTACGTTTGTTTCCAATAACAGCAATTTGGCTAATAAAGCTACTATGCGACAACATTCCCTCAAGCATTTGTGGAGCAACATATTTTCCACCCGAAGTCTTAATAATATCCTTTATTCTATCGGTAATTCTAAGATTTCCTTTTTCTGTCATTATACCAGCATCTCCTGTTTTGAACCACCCACCATCAAAAGCCTCATTAGTAGCTTCATCTTTTTTGTAGTAGCCATGAAATACCGAATCACCCTTAATCAATATCTCATTATCTTCGTTAATAAGAACCTCCACATCGGGCATAATTTTACCAACACTATCGTATTCATACCCTTGAGTTTCGTAGCACGAAACAGTAGCTGTAGTCTCTGTCAAACCATAACCATGGTTTATCATTAGACCGATAGAGTGAAAAAATTCAACAATCTTAGGCGACAAGGCAGCTCCACCACAAGGCGACAAACGAAGATTACCACCAAGCACACTATTAATCTTATCAAAAACAAGCTTCTTGGCTATCTTTTGTTTTAAAGAAAGACCAATAAAAATTACTTTACCCTCTTTTTTGCGGTAAGAGTATTTCTTACCAACAGTAATAGCCCATTTTACAATATTCTGCTTTGTTTCACTCCACGAAGATACTTTCTCCCAAATGCCTTCGTATACTTTTTCGTAGAATCGAGGCACTGTACAAAGCATTGTAGGCTTAATCTCTTTTAGTACCGATAAAATATTCTTTGGGTCATCCATAAAGACATTAACAGACCCTTTGAACATTATATAATAGCCCCACGATCGCTCGTAAACATGACTCAAAGGCAAAAATGTTACCGAGGTATCTGTATCGTCAACATGAACCCTAATATCGTGCAGATAAAAGGCAAAAAAGAAATTTGTATTGTTCAAGATTGCCCCTTTTGGTTCACCAGTAGTTCCTGAGGTATAAATTATTGTAGCAACATCGTCCTTTGTAGCGTTTGCCAAATAACTTTCAACCACCGGTGAAAAAGCAGCTCTATTTTCTTCTCCTATTTTTAACAAATCGTTAAAATATATTGCACGAACATCATTTCTAAGATCTGTAGACGAATCAAAAACAATAATTTTCTCAAGCGATGAGTCTATCGATATAATTTTATCGTATTGATCTTGATTGCCAACAAACATATAACGCATATCTGTTTCATCAACAATATATTTTATCTGCGAAGGACTACTTGTTGGATATATAGGTACAGAAATTCCTCTAAATCCATATATGGCATAATCAGCAATAGTCCAATAGTGATAATTAGGCGAACATATTCCAACTATCTCTTTTTCACCACAGCCAATAGAAAGCAATGCACAAGAAACAAGATTCACGTCGTTTGCTACCGTATTCCAACTTAAATTGTTCCAAGCTCCAGATACACTATCCTTATAACGAAATAATGTCTTTTCGCCATATTGCTTTGCTTTTAACTGAAATAACGCCCCTACGCTTTTGTATGCGTAGTATTCATTTTTATCCATATTATGTTCTATTAATATTTTCAAAGGTAAGGCTAACCGCAATAATTTTCATTATAAAAAATGATTATTGACCTGTTTTATGCCAAAAAGAAGCTTTCATATTGGTAATAATCTAATTTTAAATGGCCGAAAACAGATTACAATATGTGTTAAAACTACTAATACAAACTCTTTAACAATATAATTATCAAACGAACCATCATTCATTTAGGAAAACTGGTATCTATAAACTATTTTTATTCTTTATTTGAATAAAATACTCGATAAGTATTTACTATTTAGTATTAAGAAAAAAATTACAACACAAAATTTAAATTGAAATGAAGAAAATCAGTCTATTAGTCATTTTAAATGCCTTTTTATTAATTAATTCATTTGGCTATCAGTACAGAAACAAAGCAATGGTTCTATTTGATTATGATTTAACAATCTATAGTGAACTAAATCCTGCTTTAGAAAAATACATTGACAAATTTCCTGCTGAGAATAACGAAATACGAATTGAAAAACGCATTAAAGCAATGCTTTATAGCCACCTAGAAGACAGACTTAAAATGGAGGTTGGTTTAGATATTCAGCCTATTAGAAGCTTTACAAATAAAATTAAGTACGACAACACAGGATTTCCAGATATCTCAATTCAAAGAGCAATAAAGAAAAGTAACTCAAAAGTATTTTTTGAAGTAGAGATAGAGATAAAGGATAATTTAGATAAAGGACAAACTGAGTTTGGAAAAGTAATAAGTTCAATAGACTCAGTAGCACTAAACGACACAACAAACTTAAATCCTTTTAAACCAGAAATTCAGTTAAACTTCTATGTTTACAATAACCTTGGATATCTGCCTATTGAAAAATACGAGGTTAATGTTAGATCAAACAAAACATACACTTACGACAACTCTATTTTCTTAAACGGAATTATTAATAACGAAGAGTGGAAAAAAGAGTTAACAATATTATCGCTATTTGACAGAGCCGTTACCGATTTAATATTTAAGAT
>Ga0193951_1001230_pt1 | contig 11426 bp, 8 predicted proteins | sample BB_2_MG_FD_140370 | JGI IMG/M metagenome (GOLD analysis project Ga0193951, IMG submission 140370) | Microbial mat bacterial communities from the Broadkill River, Lewes, Delaware, United States - BB_2_MG | ecosystem: Environmental > Aquatic > Freshwater > River > Microbial mats | place: USA... | reverse complement strand
TCAGCCCAAGTGATGTTCTCATTGACTGTTATATCGTTATCTGCTTGAAGCTCTACATCTGCTGAAACTAAAGCACTTTGAATTGCACTAGCACTTACACTAGCTCCTGTTAAACTACTTCCACCTGTATTTTCTATGATCATATTAACTGGGTCTAACAACCACTTAGATGCTTCAATAGAAGTTGAAGAAGCCACATTTAGTTCTCGTCCTGAAGTCTCTATAAATCCACCTTTGGCTTTAATAGTTCCATCAATATTTGCAGTACCACCGTGGGCAAACAGTTCTACATGTCCTGTTACTCCCTCAAATGAATTTGCTTCTATAAGCCCAGTATTATTTACTACTCCTCTTAAAAGCTCATCTACTGCATGTGTTGTAAGGTATATCTCTCCGCCATCAGCATATATTACACCTTTATTCTCAACTAAACCATCAAGTATCCCTTTATCTACTCTTAGGTCTACTATTGAGTTCCCATTAAGGTTTATTGATACTTCCTCTGCTCCAATAAGTCTTATACTTCCTTTAAGTGCTTTTATTGTCCCTTCATTTGAAACGCTATTTGCTAGAAGTGTTGCATATCCTGAGTTTGAGATATCTATCTCTCCTAAGTTTATTATTGATTCAGATGAGTTACCTTTGAAGTTATAGTTCCCGCTTTGAAAATCAGTGTCACTTAGATCTTTTGTTGTAGCTAATAATCCGCTTGTATTGATACTAGCATTCTTTCCAAATAGCACTCCATTTGAATTAAGTATCCAAACTTGTCCATTGGCATTTAAAGCTCCATTTATGATACTTCTTTCATTTCCTACTACTCTATTTAAAGTGATAGAGTTTACATTTGGTTGGTTGAAATTAACTGTTTCATCTACTGCTACGCTAAACTTTTGCCAATTGATAGAGGCTTTTGAGCTAGATTGATTGATATTTGTGATTTTTCCACTTTGGTTTATTGTGGCATTCCCTGAGGTAACCACTCCTCCACTTGGTGCTGCAAAGCTTAGTGTTATACTTCCTAATAGTGCACTTACTACTAAACTTACCTTCCCACCTTTTAAAATTCTAAATCGTGAGCTATAATCTATTAAACTTTTCATAGATATCTCCTTGCATAATTACTCCCATTATTATAGTTTAGAACTTGTCGTAAATTTGTCGTAAAAAAGGGATTAAAAATAGTGTATAATCAAACTTATGGAAAATGATCAGAAAATACTTATTATTGAAGATGATATATTTGCTCAAGAATTTTTATTTCAAGCTTTAAAGAAATTTGGTTTTTTTAATATTTTAACAACTACTAATGCACAAGATGCTTTGAACTTTTGTAGAACAAATGATTTAGATCTTATATTTATGGATATAAATATAGCAGGAGAGATTGATGGGATTCAGTGTGCAAGAGAAATAAGTGTTTATTATGATACACCTATCGTCTTTACTACAGCATATTCAGACTCAAATACAATAGATGAAGCGAGTGATACAAACCTCTTTGGATACCTCATCAAACCTTTTACACAAAAAGATCTTTCTATTATCATCAAGATCATTCAAAAACAGCTTTTTTCTAAAAAAAGATCTATGGATAAAATACAACTAAGCGATAATACCTATTATAACTTTTGTACAAAATCTCTAAGCGTAAACAATCAAAGAATATCTTTAACAAAAAATGAGATCTCCATTATCGAGCTATTGATCAATAAAAAAGATTCTCTTGTCTCTTATGATCAGCTTCAAAACTTTGTATGGAAAAAACCCATTTCTGATTCAGGTATTCGAGATGCTTTTGCAAGACTTAGAAAAAAAGTTCCTAGCTTACCTATTTCTACTCACTTTGGAAGTGGTTATTCTTTAGATTTGGATTAAAACTTAGTTTAAAACAAACTTCTTTATCTATCTGATCATATTTATATTGAGCACCTTTTTGTTTATCTATGAATCTTTTTATCAATCTAAGCCCTAATCCTTGTTTTACATTATTTGGATCAAATCCTTTTCCATCATCACAATATTCAAACAGGTAATTATCCTTTTTTTTCTTAAAAGATATTCTAATAGATATTACTCTATCTAAATCATTGTGCTTATAGGTATTTGTCATGAGTTCATTGATTATTGTTCCTAAAGCAGTGGCAGTCTCAAAATTTATTTGATGTTGTTCAATATTCATATTGAGTTTAATGTTCGTAAAAATAAGCGAAACTTTTTTGATGATAGATGAAAGATACCTATCGGTATCCACATATCCTATCTTTGAGGAATGGTATAGCTCTTCATGAATTTGAGACATGACATTGATACGATTGATTGCTTCATCATATTCAATGTTTGGAGTTTGAGCTTTGAGCTTTCCCAAAGAGAGTATTCCAATGATAGAGTGGAAATTGTTTTTTACCCTATGTTGTATCTCTTTTAAAAGAGTTTCTCTTTCTTCAAGTAAAGTAGTAAGAGTACTATTTGAATCCTCTAATAGCTTGTTTTTTTCTTCTATCTCTTTGTGAGAAAGTTCTAGTTTTTTATTGATCCTTTTTATCAATCTATTTTTATACAAAATGACCAATACGATCGTTAAAAAGAAGATACTAATATAAACTAACTTTCTATAATCAAAGACTTGCTCAATATTGACAGATATCCATCGGTTAGAAATAACCCTTATTTTTTTCTCATCTATATTTGCAAGTGTCTTTTCTAAAATAGAGTTTAATAAAGGCTCATCTTTTCTTGAAGCTATACTAAACTTTGCATCAAACTCTAGCCTACCAGCAATTTTCAAATCAAAAATCGCATTGTTTTTTATAATGTGTGCCATTGGAGCTAAAGCATCAATATAAGCAAAAAGCTCTCCTATTTTTACTTTTTGCAAACCATCAATGATACTTTGTACTTCGACTATTCCAATATTTGGATATTTTTGTTTTAACAACTCTATATATGCTGAATCTTTTAATATTCCTATCTTTTTATTCTTTAAGCCTCTACTATCTTCTATAAAGAACTCTTCTTCTTTTGTAACGATGACTATTGGCTCTTGCATATATGATGGAGTAAAATTCATATACTTTTGACGACTTTTAGTATTTACTGCCATAGGTATAAGATCACAATTACCCGCTTTTAAGTTCTTTAAAGTATCTGACCAAGCCACTGTAGGAACCAAAACAAACTTTTTGTTCAACTGTTGTGAGATTATGCTCATAATATCTGCATTTATACCAATATGCTTACCATTTTTATCTATCTCTTCAAAAGGTAAGTTATTTGGGTTTACACACATTGTGATTTTATTTTTTGAGGAAAGATAGTTTTGTTCCTCTTTTGTTAAAACAATATTTTTATACTCTGAATATTTAGGAAAAGATATTCCTACCCATTTAGCAATAATATTATTTTGTTCTTCAAAAGAGATAGAAGCTATAGCTTTATTTAAAATACTTAATAAGATAGGCTCATCATTTCGAATACCAAGTCTAGAAAAACCAGAGGGAGGTATAAAATTAAAATAGATCACCTTTAGTCCAGAAATAAGAGCTTTTTTATCATTGAATAAAAAAACTTCATACCTCTCAAATAATGCGTCGACCTCTTTTTTAATGATTTTTTCAAAAGTCCCTTCCTCCTTTGCATCTACTAACTCAATACAAGGGTACTCTTTTTGTAAAAACTTTGCCGCTGCTGTTTCTAAAGTAACTGCAACCTTTTTTCCGCAATATTCCTTAAGGTCTTTGATTTTCTTTTGATCATCTGTAGATATCAAAGCAAACGGTGCTTTGAGATAAACATCGGTATAGTTAAGTCTTTGTTCTCTCTCTTTTGTCTTTGCAGAATCGATTATTCCATCTACTTCATGAGCCATTGCACTTTGAAGGGTTTTAGGCCACTTATTAAGTTTTTTATAGATTTTTATCCCCGTTTTTTGTGAAATAAGTTCAAGAAAATCAATTTGTATACCTTTTACAATTCCGTCTGTATCAAGAAATGAATGAGGTATATAATCTGAAGATGCCATCAAAGTAATAGAAGGGTGTGCTTTGATCCAGTCTTTCTCTTCTTGAGTCAAGTTAAGTGTGTCTTTTTGACTAAGCAAACTATTTTGCACTGCAGTTAAAACCTGCATCATACTTATCAACAATAAAAATAACTTTAATAAACTTTTCATAGTTAACCTAACCGTTTGCTTTATATAGATGCTTGAAAAGAGATATTACAAATACTCTAATAATGTTTTGAGTTATCCTAGCACACTCTTTCTTAATAGAAGAGACTTTATGCTATAAATCAACTCTTAATCAATGATATAATAAAATACGATTAATTAAAATCAAGGAAAATTATATGAAATTTACTGCCCCATTAAAATCAAATAGTACAAAAGTGATGCTTTTAGGAAGTGGAGAGTTAGGGAAAGAAGTTGTTATAGAAGCTCAGCGTTTAGGAATAGAGACTATCGCTGTAGACTCTTACTCAAATGCACCTGCTCAAATTGTTGCAAATAAAGCATATACTATCAACATGAAAAACAAAAATGAAGTACTTGATATCATTAGACGTGAAAAGCCTGATTTTATCTTACCTGAGGTTGAAGCTATCAGTATAGATGCTCTTTTTGAAGCAGAAAATGAAGGCTTCAATGTGATTCCTAATGCAGAAGCAGTAAATAAAACAATGAATAGAAAAAATATCCGTGTATTTGCTTGTGAAGAGCTTGGTCTTCCTGCTTCTGGTTATAAGTTCGTTACTACTTTTGATGGATTACAAGAGGCTGCAAAAGAGATAGGATTTCCTTGTGTGATCAAACCTGTTATGAGTAGCTCAGGTCATGGTCAAAGCATCGCAAGAAGTGAGAGTGATCTTGAAAACTCTTGGGAGTTAGCAAAAGAAGCAAGAGGAGATGCAAGTGAGCTTATCGTAGAAGAGTTTATCACTTTTGATTATGAGATCACTCTTTTAACTGTACGAAATGAAACAGGAACAACTTTTTGTGAGCCTATAGGACATATTCAAAAAGATGGAGACTATATCTTCTCTTGGCAACCTATGGAGATGTCAGAATTGGCAAAACAAAGAGCCATAGATATTGCTAAAAAGATCACAGATGGACTTGGGGGTCGAGGGCTTTTTGGAGTTGAGCTGTTCATCAAAGGGGACGATGTGTATTTTTCTGAAGTATCTCCAAGACCACACGATACTGGTATGGTTACACTTATCACACAATCTCAAAGTGAATTTGCACTTCACCTAAGAGCAGTTCTAGGGCTTCCTCTTGATTTTATTACATATGGAGCAGGAGCAAGTGCAGCGTATAAATCAACTACAGATACTTTTACTCCTGAACTTAATGTTGATCCATCAATCTTTACAACAAACTCTTATGTAAGGGTATTTGGAAAACCTCAATCTCATATAGGAAGACGTATGGCAGTAGCACTTTCATTTGATAAAGACTCAAGTGAAGTAGCACTTTCAAATGCCAAAGAACTCATCTCGAAGATCTCTGAATAAGATCTTCGATGGCTCACACAACCACTCTTCAAATCAAACCTCACTTTACCTCTAAATATAAAGAGGGTTATCCTCTTTTAAATGGTGATAATATTCTTGATATCAATAATATAAAAACCGAAGGAACTATAATAAAACTTATAGATTTAAAGAAAAAGTTTATAGCTAAAGGGTATTTTGGAAAACAAAATAAAGGCTTAGGCTGGGTTCTTTCATATAAAGAGAATGAGAAGTTTGATAAAGAGTTTTTTAAAACAAAAATAGAGCTAGCACTGAAAAAAAGAAAACCTTTTTTTGACTCACCTGATACCACAGCATTTCGAGTTTTCAATGGAACTGGTGATGATATAGGTGGACTTACTATAGATTATTACGATGGGTTTTATTGTATCACTTGGTATAGCCTTGGAATTTATACTTTTAAAGAAGCAATTATAGAAGCTTTAAAAGAAGCTACTGAATACAAAGGTATCTATCAAAAAAAGAGATTTGCAGATAATGGACAGTATCTAGAAGATAAAGATTTTATTTGTGGAGAAATTGCACCTGAACCATTGATCATAAAAGAAAACGGTGTAAACTTTGCCATTTATCTTGATGATGGTCCTATGGTTGGAGTTTTTCTAGATCAAAAAGATGTACGAAAAACTATCCAAGACAAATATGCAAAAGGAAAAACTGTATTAAATACTTTTTCATACACAGGAGCTTTTTCAGTCTATGCAGCTCTAGGAGGTGCTAAAAAAACTACAAGTGTCGATCTAGCCAATAGAAGCTTATCTAAAACACAAGAACAGTTTACTATCAATAATATTGATCCAGAGACTCAAGAGATCATCGTACAAGATGTGTTTGAGTATTTTAAATATGCAGTGAGAAAAGGATTTAAATTTGATATTGTGATCGCTGACCCTCCTAGTTTTGCACGATCTAAAAAGATCACTTTTAGTGTAAGTAAGGACTATACGAATCTTTTAGAACAGCTGATTGCAATCACAAATAAAAATGGTGTGATCGTAGCTTCTACAAACTATGCGAACCTTAGTATTGTACGGTTTAAAGAGTTTATTGATAAGGCTTTTAAGAGGATGAAGTGTTCTTATAAGATTGAGGAGACTTTTCATTTACCGAAAGACTTTGCTGTAAGTGATAGGTTTTATGAGGATGATTATTTGAAGGTTGTTTTTATTAGGAAGTTGTCTTAACTTACCTAAAGGGCTATGTTTATTAGTTACTAAACTTATAGAATAATTGATACTGACATTGTTCTACTTGCTACTTTTTTAAAAAAAGTACCGCAAAAATCGATGCAAAGGTTCTAATTTTCAGGAGTCTCATTAGAATTTTCCTAAAAATACAAAACTCGCTCTGCTCAAACAGTTGTATTTTCTTAACGGAAAACTCTAAACGACTCTGATCTGAAAATTGGAAATTGCATCACCTTATTTATCCGCTAACTTTTCTATAAGATTTTACTTTAATATATAGAATGGTTGCATTGATAAAGCTATAATTTCTTTTCTTTTTAATGAAACAGTCGAGGACTGTTTGAGCGTTAAGAAGAGTGACCAACGTCACTCTTTAGCGAGTCTCCGCAGAGGAACAAAGGAAAACTTATGACTGAATGTCATAAGGCAAACTTTGTGAGTTAAAAATAAAATAAATTATAGGAACCCGAAGGGCTTTATCATCCCCTGCAACCGATTTTTTTCAAGGAAACTGCACTACTTTTTCTTTAAATACTTTTATTAAAGCGTTTATAGATGATGTTGTATTATCAAGATATTTCAGTAATAAATATATATAATGTATATTTATTAAATAGTTAGCAACATGACATAAGATTTGCTAAATGGAGAGACAATACATTATGGATAACTTTAAAAATACAATGATTCGAGAATGGGGACAACGTGGATTTGCTGTTTTTAGAGAAACCATATGGAGTTCCTCTTTACAACAAATAGATTTACCAAGAGTCCGAAATTTTTTAGCCAAAAATAATATTAAAAATGTAGATGTTTCTTTAGCGATACCTCAGAATAATGATACATATCGTATGAGATGGGCAAAACATTATGAGAGATCAGGACAGTGTATATCTTCAATAAGAGAAGTGTCTATCCCAGCTAATAGCAATAATTTAAAACTTACATTTTGCTATAGAAGTAAAGAGGAGGAACAAAAGTATGAAACTCAGACAGTCCATACTGTAAACATACTCAGACTTGTATTTGGAGTCCCAATAGCACGAGAGCTTCTTATTATTAGGCATTTTTATAATGATAAGAATGACCCCGTTTTTCATTCAGATAAAGACTTTGCATCAATGTTTGACACCCAATCTTTGAACATGTTTAATAATCCAGCTATTGAAAAATCTGAGATAATTAAAATACCAGAAGAGGCTACTATTCTGCTTGACAAATCATTCTCTCAAACATATCCGCCAGAACGTTTTGTCCTAATGTGGTTGGCTTTTGAGGCTATCATTAACTCTTTTCCTGGAAAAGAAAAAAATGGCGATAAACGTAAAAAGTTCTTCAAAGAGACATTAAATTCTGATGTTATAAATGATGAAGTTTATCGTCTTTTCAAAATAAGGAATAATATATTCAAGGAAGGGAAAGTCTCTGAATCAATCATTGAAAAAGCGTGCTGGTCTCTTTATGCTGCAATACAACTTACAATTATGAAAAATTGCAAACAGCGGCAAGCATTTCTATCTGGATATGAAAAAACATTGTTAACAGAGAAGTAATCAGTCGTTTTAGATAAATTACAAATTACTTGCTAACAAATCAGAGGAGCCAATAAATTACCCTGCGGGCAATTTATTAGCTCATTTTAAACGTCAAGTAGATACTTTTCAATTACAACTTTCTCACCAAGAATACTTTAGACTCTATCCCAAAATATGATTATCCAAAGTAACCGTAGAAAAAACCCCTTTAAAAACTTCCTTCTCATCCACAGTAGCGATCACCTCAACCTTAGATTTCTTCCCCTCATTTTCCAATAACTTAGCCTCATAAACAACAGTTTGCCCAAGTTTTATTGGAGCTAAAAACTTTACTTCACTTTTTGCTAGTACTACATAAGGATCATTCACACAAGCCATCGCTGCAAAATCTGCTGCACAAAAAGTAAATCCACCATGAACCAAGCCCTCTTCATCTGCTACCATAAGAGATGATGTGACTTGCTCAACTTTTGCATAGTTTTGTTTTAGTTCAACAACTTTTCCATTTAGTTCGCTATTGAGTTTTAGGTGAGTGTTTAGTTCCATTTTTATCCTTAAATACTTTATTTAGATTATCAAGTGACTTGATATGTAGCTTTAAGTACTTATCATCAAAGTGTTCTTTTATACGATAAATACTTATTCCACTTACAGTTGTTATTCGCTCAAAGTTTTCTTTATCATTGTATTTAGAGAGATAAAGAAAGGTCTCATTGAACTTACTGTGATATTCATAAAGTGAGTCTTTATCAAAAGCTTGACTTACTTTTCCTTTATCAACGATTTTTTCTCCTGCTCCACTATTCACTGCTTGGCAGTTTATATCTATGTATATTTTATCCTCTATACTTCTACTTAAAGGATAAAGCCTACAGATTTCTGGTCGATTTTCATAGATGCTACATTTATACTCATTGACATAAGGACAAAAGTCCTTTCCGTTTGAAAATAGTATATTTGCTTTTAAATACCCCAAACTACCAAAGGTAAATACGATAGGGAAATTTTTTGAGATAGAGGAGAAGTCTTCTAGAAGTATCTCCGATAAGACCGTGCCTTCTCGTCCATCACAGCAATGTGACGGACAAGCTTCGCACGAGGAGAAACTAAAACTAGAAGAAGATATATCTACAAAATTTTTCAAACTTATTTGTTAAAAACCCTGTTAAAAATAGCATCAACATTTTTCGTGTAATACTCATAGTTAAAACACTCTCTGATCTGCTCTTCACTTAACTTACTTCTTAATTCCTCATCTGCAAGTAAATGTCCAAGATATAAAGACTCGCCATTTTCATCAACTGTAGGCTTACCTTCTTTTATCTCTTCCCAAACTTTCATAGCATTTCTTTGAACGATCTTGTATGCATCTTCTCTACTTACACCAGCTTTTGGAAGCTCTAGTAAAACTCTTTGAGAGAATACCAATCCACCTGTTAGGTTAAGGTTTTTCATCATATTTTCTGGCATAACTGTTAAGTTTGCAATTACGTTGTTCATTCTATGAAGCATAAAATTAGCCGTGATAAATGCATCTGGAAGCCAGAATCTCTCTGTTGAACTATGTGAAATATCTCTTTCGTGCCATAAAGCTACATTTTCCATAGCAGGCATACAGTACCCTCTAATGATCCTTGCAAGACCAGTTATGTTTTCTGTTAAGATTGGATTTCTTTTATGAGGCATAGCAGAAGATCCTTTTTGACCTTTTGCAAAGAACTCTTCAGCTTCGTATACTTCTGTTCTTTGTAAGTGTCTTACTTGAACAGCAAATTTTTCAATAGAGCTTGCCATAGTAGCAAGTGCAGTTGCAAGTCTAGCGTATCTGTCTCTATGAACAACTTGATTTGAACAAGGCTCAGGCTTAAGACCAAGCTCTTTCATTGCTAACTCCTCAAGCTCTAATGGTGCGTGAGCAAAGTTACCCATAGCTCCACTTATTTGCCCAACAGCTATCACATCCATAGTTTGCTCTAAGTTTTCAAGGTGTCTAGCCATCTCATCATACCAAACTGCAAGAGTAAGACCAAATGTAATAGGCTCACCATGAATACCATGGCTTCTTCCTACCATTAAAGTGAATTTATGTTCTTCTGCTCTTTTTTTAATAGACTCCATAAGCATCTTTACATCATTGATGATAATCTCTAAAGAAGCTTTCATCTGTAAAGCAACTCCTGTATCAACTGCATCTGAACTTGTCATACCATAGTGGAACCATCTTGATTCTTCACCTAAAGACTCTGATACACTTGTATTAAATGCAATCAAATCATGTTTTGTAACAGCTTCGATCTCTTCGATTCTTTCAACTGAAAATGTTGCATTCTCAACTATCTTTTTGCAATCTTCATCTGGAATAAGCCCTAGTTTATTCCAAGCTTTTACAGCTGCTTTTTCTACCTCTAGCCACGCTGCATATCTTGCATGTTGTGTCCAGTGTTTTGTCATCTCTTCTCTTGCGTATCTTTCTACCATTGTTTAGTTACCCCATATATTTTTGTGCTAATAAGTTTCGTATTTTATCTAAAATTAGCTTACGCGTTTTTTTTCCATAGCTGAACAGTTTCTATACAGTTTTTTCGTATGCGGGTTTTATTTTTTGTGTAAAATATATCAAACCATTAAAAGGATATTACCATGCAAGAATTTATGGACACCTATTTAAGAAATATGGAAGATATTGAAAAATTTCTAGTTGAGACTATAAGAAATCTTGGACACTTAGGTCTAAGAGAAGAGAACAACTATGAAAAGATCTTTTCTGTTTTTCCCTCTTTAGAGCTTGTATATATTTGTGAAAAAGATACTCTAAATCAAATATCTCCAAATATCTATAGAGATAAAGTATCCTTTACACAAGAAGGTGCAAATAGAAAATACCTTTTAAATAAGATACATTTCAATGAAAATGGAATAACCGTTTCTAGACCTTATATCAGTAGTGATTCAGGGATCACTTGTGTCACTGTGGCAAAGCTCGAAAAAGATAAGATATTTTTCCTTGATTTCAAACTAGAGACACTTTTACAAAGACTTGGTCTTATTGAGATACATCACGGACTCAATAAGATGAATAAAGGCTTTTATTTTCTCACAGGTATCGTAATGGTTCTATTGGCTCTTTTTACTTTGGGATATTCTGTATATGAACTGGGACATTCTTTAT
>Ga0193951_1001227_pt1 | contig 11450 bp, 15 predicted proteins | sample BB_2_MG_FD_140370 | JGI IMG/M metagenome (GOLD analysis project Ga0193951, IMG submission 140370) | Microbial mat bacterial communities from the Broadkill River, Lewes, Delaware, United States - BB_2_MG | ecosystem: Environmental > Aquatic > Freshwater > River > Microbial mats | place: USA... | reverse complement strand
CACACAAACTAAAAACACAACAGATTTTGACCCCTTAAATGGAGATGAGAACATACGGATGAATAACCTTGATTATTACATGTACAGAGATGACGTTCAGTACGTTGATTTAAGAAACATTGAAGCTAGATTTGAAGCTGGTTACATAGATGGCTTTGAGCCAATACCCTTCTTTGATTACCTTGATAACAATGGATTCTATCGTAATGACACCTATGAATTTGATAAAGATCAAATATTAGATGAAAAACTCATTAGAAGTTTTTTTAAGGATGATAAAGCCATATTCCTTTATTCTGATGGTTGTATAAGAAGTGAGTATATAAGGTCTCTATTAAGCTATTTAGGATATGAAAAGATATATGTACTCGGAGGATTCTTTGAATATTCTGGAAAATATGTAGTTGAAGGAGACGGTAAGTATAAACTAGGTGACAATGTTTATGGAACTTATTTTGATGATGAAACTAGTCTCTTATACACCTTAAGTGCCACTCTGGATATGGGTAGAAAAATGATAGATGTAAGATTAGATGTCCAAGATAATCATAAGAAGTCACTAAGAACTTCAGTTATAAATAATATTGACTATTTAGAAAATTTTACTAATATTGAAACTTATGCAATTGAAGATATGATGACACTTTATCAATTGAAACTCTTTTTGATCGAAATATCTGCTAATGAGGAATTAAACACTAAAAATATCAACCCCAGTGTTATAGCCAATATTTTGTCATTAATTGATAATGTTGTTACCTATACGAACTAATACTATAAAATTAGGTTGAATATATCATTTTTTTCTAATATAATAATTAATGAGAAAAAATGTATCTAGGAGGATTCTTATGAAAAAAATTACTTTACTTATTATTACTTTTACTATGGTTTTATTATTATCAGCATGTTCTGATGCTTGTGTAGGTCCAACATGTTCTACTGGTTCAGGAAATGAACCAACTGCAAGTGATTTAGAATTTGTACTACCTTTTGTTCATATAAATGGAGAAGCTCATGAAACTGACAAAAATGCATATATTTTATTTGAATACGGAAAATTGAGAGATTTTGTTAAATATCAAGTGGCATACTTAGCTTGTACTTGTAGAAGTGCTACAGTAAATTACTGGAATGTAGCATATGTAGAAATTACAAAAGGAACTAACGAAATCCAATTATTATCTTTTGGTCCTGATGCAGATGCACATTACAATCCGGGTTCTTGGGGAGATAGTAGTGGTGCACCTGAACAAAATGGTGTAACTAGAGAAGATTTCGAAAGAGACTTCATTCCTTGGTTAGTTGGTAAATCATATGAAGATTTAGAAGGAATCAGTGTGTTTACTAATAAAGATTACTTAAGTAGTGGTATTAAAAATACTACAAACATTGAAGAAACTGATTTAATTGATGCTTTCACAGGAACAAGTGTATCTACTAATAATATGATTAGGGTTATGAAAGAATTATTAAAATATCACGAAGCTAATTATTAAAAAATATAAAAAGCTGGAATTCCAGCTTTTTATTTTACTTTATTTTTACTTATAAAATGTTATAATACTTTTTGAGGTGGAACAATGAAAAAATTTATATTAACAGCACTTATACTAATAACATCAATTCTTCTTGTTGGATGCAAAAATGAAGTGGCAAACGCAAACAACACAGATTGTAGTAATATATTTGAGTTAAGCCAGGAGTTCAAAGACTCTACTTCTTCAATGTTATATTGCGATTTCAATTGGACATCTGATTACTTTGATACAATAATAAATCTAAGAATCTTTATTGATCCAAAAACTGATAGTATGGAAATAAAAAATAAAGTTGAAGAAATCATCAAGTTTTATCATGAAATCAGTGATAAATACAATCCCTATGATGGTGTCACTAATATCTATACCATTAATCAAAACCCAACTGATACTCATGAAGTTGAGGAAGAGTTGATTAACATAATTGAACTTAGTTTGTATCATGAAGAGAACACAAGTGATTTATTCTCTATTTCATTAGGCCCTGTACTTGAAATATGGCATGATTATCGAGAAGCTTGTATCCCAGACCCTTTTGAATATAATAGTTGGTCAGGCGTTTGTGAAAAACCTTCTCAAGAAGAGCTAAGTGTTACAGTCCCTTTTATGGATAGTAGCAATATTACAATTGATAGTGAAAATAATACTATATCAATGACAGAAAACATGAAACTAGATCTTGGAGCTGTTTCCAAGGGATATATGAGCCAAAAATTAAAAGAATATCTTGATTCATTGGATATATCTGGATACTTATTAAATGCAGGGACTTCGATTGTTTTAGTTGGAGGTCAATACGGTTTAAGAGAAAGCGGTGTGTTTAATGTTGTTGCAACAGATCCAACATACTCATTAAAAATTGGTTCTCCTAATTCTTCGAAAAGTTGGTACGCATGGTTAGAAATCAAAGATGGTGATGTAATAATTACTAGTGGAGACTACGACAGATACTATATGGCAGGCGATGAATATTTACATCATATTATTGATCCAAACACACTTCAACCTGAAAGAAATTTAAGAGCAGTCACTCTTGTAACAGATGATGCATCCTTAGGTGATATTTATAGTACTGCGATTTTTCTTATGAGCGTTGAAGAAGGAATAGAATTTGTTAACTCAATTCCTAACTTAGAAGCTATTTGGTATGGTATTGATGGAACTATTTCATATTCTGAAAATTTAGAATCTACTTATTTAAGAACTCTAAACGAATAAAAAAAAAAGGATGATTTCATTTACTGAATCATCCTTTTTGTTTAATTAAATTTCCATATTTCTTAATAAAATTACTAGCTACAACTCCCGTAAAAAGTCCTGCTGGAATTGATAATGCAATAATGAAAGGTAAATAATAAATTAAATTTGCTGTATTAAGTAAAAATATTGCAAATGCAATTTGTCCAATAGCGTGGCCTAATGATCCCATTACGCTTACACTAATTGGAGAGAATATTTTCATATTTTTAAACAATACCATAATTACAAATGCAACAACACCTCCAAATAATGAAAGTCCAAGTGTTGGTGAGAATAAGGTTCCTCTAATCAATGCTACAAGAAATATTCTTAAGATAACTAATGTAAAAGCATCTTTTTCACCATATGTATAAAGTATTATTAAAGTTACTATATTCGCCAATCCAAATTTAACACCAGGAATTTGAGTAGGTGGCAGAAAAAATATTTCTACAAGATTCAATGTAATTGACATTGAGAGTAAAATGGAAAGTGTTACCAGTCGTTTTGTTTTCATATTATCACCTATATTTGTTATTTGCTTTTAATATTCTAACATAATAATTAGAAATTTCAAACAAACTTACTAAGTTACTTTGTTTTTACTATTAGGTACAATATTTCTTAATCCTCTAAAAAGCAAAATTACAAAAACAATAGCTATAGAAAGCCATTTTAAAGCACTACTAAATGATGCAAGCAAAAAGACAAGGTTTATCCTTGCATTATTGAAAGATAAAATTAAAGTAATTAGTATATTCTCCATAATATCAAAAATAAACGGTAATAACGCTATTATAGTAAAAAGATTTATTAGTTTCTTTTTTCTTATAATATTAAGTCTAATATTCATCATAACAAAAAAGAATGTGTATATTACTGGCCAAATAACGTCATAGCTCCACCTAATATTTATATATGTTTCAATATGAGAGTCATTGAATAGTAGAATCAAATTCTTTAATTCATACATTGAGTAAAAGAAATTAGTATCAATTGATGCGGGAAGTTCTTCTCCCAAGCTACTCATATAAGGTAATAAAAATATCATTGCCAATACAAAGAATATTATAGATGAAGTAGTTAATTTATTCACTATACCTTTTTTCATTATCCAACTCCTAATTAAAAGACTGTGTTTCCACAGTCTAATTAAATTTTTTATACATCCAAATCAAAATATGCAATCCCTACAGTCCCAACACCTGTGTGACATCCTACTACAGGAGTTATAGGCGCTTCGTAATATTTATATCCAGGGTGTGCAGCTTCTATTTGCTCTTTAACAAAGTTTAAACCTTCCTCATTATCTGATGTATCATATGTGATAATAAAGTTTTTAACATCTTTCAAATCTTCTAATATTAGATCAACCATTTTTTGGAGACTTTTCTTAGTTGTTCTAATTTTTTCTTTTGAAACAATTTGACCTTCATTATTAACTTCAAGAATAGGTTTAATTTTAAACATACTCCCAATAAACCCTGAAGCTCCACTTAATCTTCCATTTGCTACAAAAAGTCTTAAATTATCAACCATGAAGTATTGTTTTCTATTAACTTTAAGCTTGTTAATATATTCAACTATTTCATTTACATTTTTGTTTTCTTCAATCAACTCTAATATACGAAGAGTTAAGTACCCTTCACTAATTGCTGCATTAACACTATCAATTACATGTATATTAATTTTTCCCTCATATTGATTTTGAGCCATAAGACATACTTCATATGTAGAACTCATTCTCGATGAAATTGGCATGATTATTAAGTCCTCATATCCAGCTTCCTCTAATTCTTCTATGTTTAACAGAATTTCACCAATTGAAGGCATAGATGATGTAGGAACCAAAGAAGTATCATTCTTTAATCTAGTATAGAACTCATCTGCAGTTATTTCTGTAAAATCTTCAAAAGTTTCATCATTCATTAAAATTTTCATTCGTGCAATTCTTAAATTTTCATATTTTACATCTAGATAATCTAAACTACCCGTAGATGTAGCTAAAACAGCTATTTTTTTCATTATTTATCTCCCTTTTTATTAAATAATTTATATAGTAATGCTAAAGGCCAAAACAGCAATCCTAAAGACGGCAAAACAAACCAGTATCCTGTTGAGTAAGAGAAGTTAACAAACGCAAGAATTGCAATAATTATGATTGTTGCAACCACTGAGAAGAATAAATCATTTTGGTAATGCTTAATGGTTTTAATTCTTTTCTCTCGTTTTTCTTTCTTCTTAACATCATCGAAATAATCTTCAACTGTACCAAACTCAATTACTGCTTTATCTGTTGCCTCTTGTTCGGATAATCCCTTTTCCATTAAATCCTCAACTTTTTCCATCAAGCTAATTATCGTATTCTTTATAATCTCATCTTTTTGAGAACTCTTTGGCATGTCTTTGAATATATTTTTTACGAAGTTTTCAATATGTCTCATCGCTATTCCTCCAGCAAAGTAGATAGAACTTCTTTAAGATCTTTCCACTCCTTTATTTTCTCTTTATAATATGCTTTTCCTAATTGAGTAATCCTATAATATTTTCTTCTACCACCATGTGACTTCTCACCGTAATATGAAACTATTAAATCTTTTTTTTCTAATCTTTGAACTACCGAGTATAAAGTTGCTTCCTTCATGTTGAACGAGTTATTTGTTCTCTCAAGAATACAATTGCTTATCTCATATCCGTAACGGTCTTTTTCTAAAATTAATTTTAATATTATTGACTCTAAATGACCTCTGATTATATCTGAATTAATCATAAAAAAACACCTCCTTAAACTCGATAAATGCTAATTAATTTTAACATATATATATAAGTTTTGCAAAGGTGTTTATTCTCTAATACTTGTTTTTAAAGTAGTCTGAAATATTTTCTAAAGATTGAAGTAACACTTGGTCTTTTTCTAAATGCATATCTTCAAATACTGCGTCAATCATTTCATCATGAAACTTGTTATGAACTTTTAGAACATCAAAAGCTTTATCAGTTAATCTAATTAAAACTTTTCTTCTATCCTCAATTTCACTATATCTAGTACAATATCCCTTTTGAACTAATCTGTTCATAGCAGTAGTTAATGTTCCTACCGTTACTCTTAATCTTCTTGCAATATTTGACATTGTAGGTTCCAGAGTTTTTTCTATTGCCTCAAGAACATGTACCTCATTCATTGATAAAGTAACACCTCTTGATTTTAACGTAGATCCTTCAATGCTTAAAATATGGTTAAATACTTCAACCAATAAATCATTAATAACTTTTTTTGGTGAATTCATTATGACACGCTCCCTTTATTTCTTATTCAAAATAAACCCTAGTGCTAAAGCTCCTGGTCCTGCATGAGCACCAACTACAGGAGTTAATGGATAATCCTTAATTTCTTTTAAGTCTGGTCTAGCAGCTAATATACTTTCTTTTACAAAGTCAATTCTATCAGTAGCATTTGAATGTACTATATAGGGTTCAATATCCAATCCATCAGCATCTTCAAGAAATCTTTTGATTAGTGCCTCTGTTGCTTTTGAGGTAGTTCTAATCTTTTCCTTTGATTCTATTCTACCATCTTTTGTCAAAACAAGTAATGGTTTTATTTTTAATAAACTACCAACAAATCCACTAGCACCACTTAATCTACCGTTTTTAACAAGATATTTTAAAGTATCTACACTGACATAAAGTGCGTGATTATTCTTAATATAATCTAAAGCGTTGATAATTTCTTCTAATTCTTTGCCGTCATCAGCCATTTTCGCAGCCGTTAATATCATTTTTGCTTCTGGATAAGCAACAGACAAACTGTCATATACTGTTACTTTGACCCCTTCTACCATATTTGCTGCCATCATTGCACCTTGATAAGTACCACTTAATTTATTAGATACAGTAACACAAAGTATTTGATCATAGCCGCTATCTCTTAGCTCTTCAAATGTTTCTAATATTACTCCAGTCGCAGCTTGAGCTGTTGTTGGTGTAAGCGTTGAATCACTTTTTAACATTGAATAAAAATCTTCTGCAGTAATATCAATGAAATCTGTATACTCCTTATCACCAATAAATAAAATTGATCTAAGAACTTTAATATTGTAATCATGTTTTATGTAGTCAATACCTGAATTACCACATACTACCATACCAATTTTTGACATAAGTATCCTCCTATTTTGTTTGAACATCAAATTTTGATATTCAAAGCATCCATAAGAAAATAATACCTTTTTTATATTGTTATGTCAATAAATGAAAATTATTGTTTCTTATTTTTGATATATTTATCCATTTCTATTGCTGCTTCTTTACCAGCACCCATAGCTAAAATAACTGTAGCAGCTCCGCTAACAACATCACCGCCAGCAAAGACACCATCAATACTAGTCATATGAATGTTAGTTTTAATTCTTCCCCAATCATCTACATCAAGTTTATCAGTAGATTCTCTTAAAATAGGATTTGGTAACTGTCCAATTGAAATTATGCAAGAATCTATATCAATAGTTTCAAATCTATTTGTACCCATTGGTCTTCTTCTACCAGATTTATCTGGTTCTCCTAATTCCATTATTTCGCATCTAACTGACTTAACGATGTATTTCTCACCAATTAGTTCGACTGGGTTTTTCAGTAATCTAAAATCAATTCCTTCTTCAATTGCGTGGTGAATCTCTTCAAGTCTTGCTGGAAGTGCATCCATATCTCTTCTGTATAAAATAAAAACATTTTTTGCCCCTAAACGTTTTGCAGTTCTTGCTGCGTCCATAGCTACATTTCCTCCACCAACTACAGCAACATTGTTTCCAATTTTTACTGGTGTAGGATTTTTAGGAAAAGTATGAGATTTCATAAGGTTAACTCTCGTTAAAAACTCATTTGCATAATAAACCCCACTATAATTTTCACCTTTTATTTTTAAAGAACTTGGTAGTCCTGCTCCTGTCCCTAAAAATATTGATTCATATTTATAATCATTCAATAATTGATCAATTGTGATACTTTTACCAATTATTACATTTTTCTCAAATTTAATCCCCATTGTTTTTAGTTTATCTATTTCTGTAGTTACAATACTTTTAGGAAGTCTAAAATCAGGTATTCCATATTTAAGAACTCCACCAAAATCATGTAACGCTTCATAAACTGTAACATCATAACCTAATCTTCGTAAACTTGCTGATGCACTTAGTCCCGCAGGTCCACTTCCAATAATGGCAACTTTTATATTATTATCAATGATTTCCTCAGTTTTCGATAAATCATTTAAAAGCGCATAATCACCAACAAATCTTTCAAGTGCTCCTATAGATACACTATCACCTTTTATACCAACAATGCACGCTCCTTCGCATTGTTTTTCTTGAGGGCAAACTCGACCACATATAGCTGGTAGAATGTTATCTTCGTAAATTTTGTAATATGCTTCTTCAAGTTTATTATCTAAAATCAATTTTATAAATTCTGGTATTGGTACTTGTACTGGACAAGCAGCAATACATTTCGGATTTTTGCAGTCCAAACATCTCATAGCTTCTAATTTAGCTAATTCATAGTCGTAACCACAAGCTACTTCTTCAAAATTAGTTTGTCTAATTTTCTCATCTAAAACTGGCATTTTAACTTTATCTTTTATTATCATTATTCCAACCCCAAATTACAGATATGTTCTTCATCTTTATAGTATGATTGTCTTGCAATCAACTCATCAAAGTCAACTTCTTCACCTGGGAAATCAGGTCCATCAACACATGCAAAAAACGTTTTGCCAGCAATACTTACCCTACAATTACCACACATACCCGTACCATCAATCATTATAGGGTTAAGAGAGACATCGGTTTTTAATTTAAATTGTTTATTTAACTCAACAGTATTTTTCATCATTATTAGTGGACCAATTGCAATTGCATGATCATAACTTTTTTTCTTATATAGTTCTTTTAAAACATCTGTTACAAATCCTTTTGTTCCTAAGCTACCATCATCAGTAGCTATATGGATTTCATCACAAAACTTACGATAATCCTCTAAAAGAATAATGTGTTCCTTAGATTTAGCACCAATAACCAAAGTTACATGCTTTCCTAATCGTTTATATTCTTTCAACTGAGGGAATAATGGTGCGGCACCAACTCCACCTGCAACACCAATAATTTTGTTTTCATTAACTATATGTGAAGCTTTACCAAGCGGACCAACAAAATCGTTGATAAAGTCTCCGGCTTGTAGTTTTCCAAGTAATCTAGTTGAGTATCCAAGCTTTTGGTAAATTATTGTAACTAAATCTTCAAACACCTCAGTAATTGTCAAAGGAATTCTTTCTCCTAGTTCATCAACTCGTAATATAATAAAATGTCCAGGTTTTGCATTTTTAGCAACAAGTGGTGCTTTTATTTGCATTAAATCAACATCTTTATTAAGTACTTTCTTACTAACTATTTCATACATATCTACACCTCAATTATTATTAATCTATATTGATTATAACCTTAATTTATTAAAAATAATACCCTAAAAAAAGAAAATGGAGAAGTATCTCCATTTTTATAAATATTTTAGTATTTTTTTAGCTTTCTATTAAGGTTGTACCACAATATGCACAATATTTATCCTCTAATATGTTTTCCTTACCGCACTCGGTACAAATAGCTAAATGTAATGATGGATTCTTCTTTAATGTTTCTGAAATATTCTCTTTACTTGTAAACAATGTATAACTCAAATAAAGAGTTAATGAAACAACAAGAGCAATGAAAAATAAAATTAAGATTAAAGCTAAAACAAGGTTAGCTCTATATAAACTAATAAATAACAATATTAATATTAACACTAAAAGTAAGAGACTAAAAACTAGTTTTTTCTTCATTATTTTAACAACCCATTACATTCTTCACATTGTAGTAGGTCGCCACTATTTTTATGACCGCAATACTCGCAAATAATATCTTCATCGAACTTTTCTCCACATATCTTACAAAAGATTGAATTAATATCAATTTCATTTTTACAATGTGGGCAAGCTCGATAAATTGTGGATTTCTTTTGTAATGTCCCGTTACTTATTTTTATACTAATGAAAATAAACATAAATATCAAGAGCCCTGGAAATAGAAACAAAGATATACTTAAATAACTAGGCATTACAATTCCAAAAGAAAAAGCAAATGTAAACAAACCAATAAACATAAATACAAAATAAATAGGGTTAGTCCTTTTCATAAAGTTTTCTCCTTTTTACCCAATCACAAGGATGGTTTGTCCTTGATTCAAAGTTATTTTTCGTCTTAATATTTTCTTACTTCTTAGTTTATTGGGGTTTCTAACCATTTCTTTTAGAACATTACCTTTATTAAAGCCATGAATAACTATAACTTCAGTTACATTCTTGTTTAGAGTTGCTAGAGTTTTCTCTAAATATTTAATAGCATCATATTCTACCATGCCATGAATATCGACTTCGATTGTCATTCAAAGTTCCTCCTAACTATAGGTAAATCACCTTTAGTAAATTTTCTTCTACCGTTTTTAATTATGTGTTTTGCTAAGATATCATCCATTACATCCTGATTGTTTTTCATTCTTTTTATATCCTCTAATGAAACGCCTTGAGTAAAAGGACATGATTCGATACAAATACCACAATCTGTTCCTGATGATGTCCACATTTTATAACATCTTGTATCAGTAAATTTAAAAAACTTTTTACCATTAACAATTCTCTCCTTATGAGTAATTGCCTTTGAAGGACAATTCATCATACATAAAGAACATCTTTTACAAAATGAGTTCAACCCAAAATCAATTGGTTCATCAGTCTCTAAGTCAAGATTTGTAAAAACAGCTCCAAGTCTAACATTATTTCCGTTTTCCATAGTAACTAAATGATTACACATCCCTATTTCTCCTAAACCCGCCTCATATGCTAGTGGGACTAAAGGAGCTAAGTAATATTCACTATTATTAAAGAAAGCATCATAGCCAATACTTTTTAAATATAATGCTAATCTTGCTCCCGTATTAGCAACTTTATAATATGCATTTTCTGTTGCTAAAAGTTCTTCATAAAAAGGAGCTCTATTTATCATTTCTTTATCCATTTTTATTGTATAAACTATTGCAGTAGAATATGCATTTCTAATTTTTTCATTATAATTATTAAATCCAAGTGCGTCAGTCAATCCTCCGCCTCTTTCATAATAGGAAAAGTCGTTAAGCTTTGTTATTCCAACACTAGTTGCTCCAAAATATTTAGTGATTTCTTTTATATTATTAGTAAAATCTTTAGGAACTTTAACTTTTGGTTTAATACTTGTTTTTTCTACTCTTTCGTACAAATCCTTGATTAAAACTTTATTACTTTCAATTAAAGGGAAAAATATATTCTTGAAATCTTGATCCTTCTTCAGATTGTCTCTAAACGGTAAATTTCTTAAAGGATCATCTAATTCTTTTTGATTATCATTTTCTATATAATAATCGTTGTATTCTTTTGTTCCTTTATTTAATGAAACTCTTGAGAACAATGTATTTCTTTCATCATATTTTTTCATATAATCACCTATACATATTATAACACATCTAAATTTTGAAATCATAAAAAAAATACAGTTCAAATCAGAACTGTATCTTAATAGAAAAATCTGTACTTTAATTCTTAATTAGCACATT
>Ga0193951_1001224_pt1 | contig 11462 bp, 10 predicted proteins | sample BB_2_MG_FD_140370 | JGI IMG/M metagenome (GOLD analysis project Ga0193951, IMG submission 140370) | Microbial mat bacterial communities from the Broadkill River, Lewes, Delaware, United States - BB_2_MG | ecosystem: Environmental > Aquatic > Freshwater > River > Microbial mats | place: USA... | reverse complement strand
TCTTCATCTGAAATGTTGGTAGACGTAATAATATCTTCAGAATATTTTCCATTCTGAAAGTCTAATAGTGCTTTTCCAAAGAGGTCTTTAGTCATAGTTGTTGTCAGTTCTATTAATTTTATTCTAAATTGTATCGAGAACTTTAATTAGATTTGTGTTATGCAAGACCAAATTAATAATCTTCCCAAGCTTGCCAAAGATAAGCATAAGGAAAATAAAACCTTTTTTACAAAACTAAAAAAGAGGCCGCCCAAACAATTAGATTATATAATGCAAGAGTTGCATGCTGAAGAATTTGAACGTACGGATTGTTTAGAATGTGCCAATTGCTGTAAAACAACAGGACCGTTATTTACGTCCAAGGATATTCAGCGCATTGCTAAGTTTTTCAGAATGAAAGAACAGCAATTTATAGAAACTTATTTACGTTTAGATGAAGAAAACGATTATGTATTGCAATCCGTACCATGTACGTTTTTAGGAGCAGATAACTATTGTTCTATCTATGATGTACGTCCTAAGGCGTGCAGTGAATTTCCGCATACAGATCGAAAAAAATTTCAACAAATCTCTAATCTAACTTTAAAGAATGTGGCCATTTGTCCGGCAGCATACAATATAGTTGAAGCCATGAAAAATAAAATTCAATTTTAAAAGCTCCATTTTTTTTCGGAATAATTTTTGATACTAAACAGATAAAAAAACGATGTATAAAATAATTATAAGATGCTTATTTCTTTTGTTGGCTTCTAATGTCTCTAATGCTCAAGCATGGATGACAAATTTAGAGATTGCTCAAAAATTAGCTCTAACCCAAAATAAAATGGTGTTAATGGTTTGGGAAGAAAGTACAACCTATCCATATGGTGTTATGGCTAATGATGAATACGGTAAATTAGTTTTTATTGAAAGTCTTTTTGAAAGTGAAGTTATGAGTCCTATAGTTTGGGAATATTTTGTACCTGTAATTGTTAGTGAATCTCAATATGCAGATTTATATGCGGACATCGAAGGGAAACGTTCTAATAAGTATATTAATAAATTTAATGACGATTCTATAAAAATAATGGATGTTAATGGCAACATTGTAAACCTCACGAGTCACCCTGAACAATTTCAAAATATCACAACGATCATTAAAAATTACGGTATAAGTACAGCGTTTTTGTCTCCAGAATTAATAGGGTATAGAAATGAAAAGGACTTTTATTCTACCTATTATTTGGCTTCAAAATATCTAGACTTTTCTATGTATATGAGCGAAAATAATCGATCCGCATTTATCGATTTGGGTATGTTGTATTTAGAAGAAGCCTCTAATTTAGTGACAGCAGAACCGAAGGAAGACCAAAAAGTATTAAACCAACGTGTTGCGCTTTTGGATCTTCAGCAATATTTTATATTAAAACGTCCTAAAAAAGTCTTGAGGCAATTAAAAAAAATAGAGAATGACGGTATTGAGCTTAATAATGAGTCTTTTGTAGCGTTTCTATATTACACCGCTTATAGTATCTTAGAAGATGAAACAGAAGTTAAATTATGGAAATCTAAAATTTCTTCTGTAAATTTGAAGAAAGCACAGCTGCTTATTAATCTTAATTCGTAAAGGTATTGGAAAGCATAATCTCATACTTCGAAACCATCCCTTCGTCTCATCGAAGCCTTATTTTAGTAGGTGGACTTACATTCTTTTGGTTATTAGAAGGAGGGATTCCATTATTTAGATTTAAATATAAGAAATGGAGACATGCTTTACCCAACCTATTCTTTACCCTAACAACCATAATTATAAATTTTGCCTTGGCATTTTTACTTTTATGGATGTCAGATTGGGTTACAGCTCATAATTTTGGGATTATTAATTGGTTGCCGCAAATGCCGCTGTGGTTATATGCATTATTAGGTGTATTATTACTCGATTTTTTTGGCGCTTATTTAGCACATTATGTAGAGCATAGAGTGAAGCCTTTGTGGATGGTGCACATCGTTCACCATACGGATCACAGTGTTGATACTACAACAGCAAACAGACATCACCCAATAGAAAGTGTTATACGCTTTTCGTTCACCTTATTAGGTGTTTTTGTAGTGGGTACTCCTATTGCTTTAGTAATGCTTTACCAAGCAATGTCACTTATTTTTACGCAGTTAACACATGCCAATATTAAAATGCCCAAAGGTTTAGATAAAGCATTAAGTTATGTGATTGTATCACCAGATATGCACAAAATTCATCACCATTATAGATTGCCATATACAGACTCTAACTTTGGAAATATATTTAGTATTTGGGATCGGATTTTAGGAACTTATATGTACATGGATCGTGAAAAATTGATTTATGGTGTTGATGTGTTTCCAGATGAAGTTAAAAATGGAAACATTAAAGAGTTGCTTAAACAACCCTTTCAAAAATATGAAAAACCAACCCTTTCTGTAGATGATGAAAACTAAAATAATGGTGCTATTACTAGTGTTATTTATAAGTTGCAATGCTAATAAGCAAATTGACATTCAAGGTCACAGAGGATGTAGAGGTTTACTACCAGAAAATAGCTTACCTGCGTTTGAAAAAGCGATAGAATTAGGAGTACACACCTTGGAGCTAGATATTGTGATTTCTAAAGACCACCAAGTTGTAGTTTCTCATGAACCTTATTTAAATCCTACAATTTGTGTAGCCTCAAATGGTGACGTATTACCTAATAATTCAGAAGAGCATTATAATCTATACTCCCTAAATTATGCAGATATTAAACAATTTGATTGTGGCTTAAAATTTCATCCGCTTTATCCGCAACAACAAAAATTAGAAACATATAAACCTTTATTATCTGAAGTTTTTGATTTAGTTAAGCGAAAGCATTCTGATGTTAAATTCAATATTGAAATTAAATCAGAGCCCTCATATTATGGCATATTTACCCCAGAACCCAAGACTTATGTGTCATTGGTGTTAGACGAAATTGAAAAGCACGGCATGTATAGTCGTGTTAACCTACAATCTTTTGATGTTACGATACTTAGAGAAATAAAACATCAATCCCCAAACATGGCTTTGGCCTTGCTTATTGATGAAAACGAAACCATAGAAGAAAAACTTAAATTACTATCTATTCAGCCAGAAATTATAAGTCCATACTACAAGTTATTATCTGTAAACTCGGTAAAGGAGTATCAAGAGCAAGGTTATCAGATTATTCCATGGACCGTTAATGAAAAAGTGGTTATGAAACAAATGATATCATGGCAAGTTGATGGTATTATTACGGATTATCCAGATAGACTTATTAAAATTTTAAGAGAGAAATTTTAGTTGTAAAGCAGGTATGGACGTCGTATTTGTTGGTACTTATTAAGGTCTTCTTGCCAAGTAGCTTTAATTTCAGTTTCACTTAAACCTGCTTCAATTTGTTTTTGTAAAATGGTTGTGCCTGCGTGTTTCGTAAAGTTATCGGTATTAAATACTTTGCTTTTATCAGTGGCATTGTGGTACGCATCCATTACATATTTTAATGTAAAATGACGTTTTGCATTCACATGAGATAAATCAACACCGTAACATATTTCATTTTTATGTTTTGGATGTTTAGATCCAAAGTTAGGTTTAGGAGTATAACTAAAAGCGTAATGCTTCTTGTCTAAAAATGGAGCTCCGTAGCGTTGAAACTGAAATTCCGTTCCTCTACCAGCATTAATATTAGTGCCTTCAAACAAACCTAAACTAGGGTATAATATAATAGAATTGTCGTTTGGTAAATTCGGAGACGGTCTTATTGCTAAACTGTAAGTGCTATTATGATTGTAATTTTGCATTTGTATAATCGTAATATCACAAGTAACTCCATTTTCTAACCAACCTTGTCCATTAATCATTTTTGCATATTCACCAATAGTCATACCATGCACCAATGGAATAGGATGCATGCCTAAAAAGCTACTGTGTTTTTTCTCTAAAACCGGACCATCAATATAGTTGCCGTTAGGATTTGGACGATCTAATAGTAATACTGGAATATTTTGCTTAGCACAAGCCTCCATTATATAATGTAATGTAGAAATGTAGGTGTAAAAACGTACTCCAACATCTTGAATATCAAAAACTACAATATCTATACCTTGAAGCTGGCTTGTAGTAGGTTTTTTATGTTTACCGTGCAAAGAATAGATCGGCAATCCTGTTTTGGTGTCTTTGCCATCTTTTACCAATTCACCAGCATCTGCAGTACCTCTAAATCCGTGTTCTGGAGAAAATACTTTTTCGATACTAATGTTTAAACTTAATAACGAATCAACTAAATGCGTATAACCTTCAGGTTTAAAAATCACACTAGTTTGGTTCGCCACAACAGCAACGCGTTTATGCTTTAACATTGGAATATAGTTTGCTGTTCTATTAGCACCAATAAGAATAGTTTTTTTGCTGTCGTTGTCTACGTGGTGAGCTAACGTGTTACTGTGATCTACAATATCCTTTACTGTATTATCTTTAACTTCTTGCTTTCCATTATTTTTACATGAAAATGTTCCAACGGAAATCCCAATAATTATAGAGAATAAAACTGTATTTTTGAAAACCTTTAAAAGCATATTATAGTAGTGAATTTCGAGTTATTTATAGCTAAACGTATAATTGGCAATAAAACGTATAAAAGTAGTGTATCGGCACCAATAATTAAAATTGGAATCGCTGCAATTGCTATTGGAATTATTGTAATGCTAATTGCGATTGCTACAGGTATCGGATTGCAACAAAAGATTAGAGATAAAGTTGTGGCGTTTAATGGCCATATAGAAATTACCAATTACGATACAAATGCCTCAGACGAATCGCAGGTGCCAATTTCTATAAATCAAGATTTTTATCCCGATTTTAATTCGGTAGAAGGGGTAAAACATATACAAGGTGTAGCTCAAAAATTTGCTGTTATTAGAACTGAAACCGATTTTGAAGGTGTGATAGTGAAAGGAGTGGGTGCCGAATATAATTGGGAATATTTTCAAGAATTTTTAGTTGAAGGTCGACTACCAGACTATACAAAAGAGCGAAACGAAGAGATTTTAATCTCTAACTATTTGGCTAATCGATTAGGGTTTAGTGTAGGAGATAAATTTCAAACCTTATTTGGTAATCCATTGAATGATAGACCACGCGTTATGAATTTTGAAATTGTTGGTGTCTATAATTCTGGATTTCAAGAGCTCGATGAAAAATTTTGTATTGCCGATTTAAGACACATTCAACGCCTCAATAAATGGGAATCTGATCAGATAGGAAGTTTTGAAGTGTATATTGATGACTTCGCTGAGATCGATGAAAAAACCGTAGAAGTTTTTAAAGCAATTCCTTCTTTAATGAATGCGAGATCTATTACGAGAAAATACTATACAATTTTTGAGTGGATTAAGATCTTCGATAATAATACATATGGCATTATCGCTATTATGATTATTGTGGCAGGTATTAATATGATTACGGCATTACTTGTATTAATATTAGAACGTACCCAAATGATTGGTATATTAAAAGCTTTAGGCAGCAGTAATTGGACGATTAGAAAAGTCTTTTTGTATAATGCATCTTACTTAATAGGTTTAGGATTGCTTTGGGGAAATATCATAGGTTTAGGACTTTTATTCGCTCAGAAATATTTTAAGCTATTTCCGCTTAATCCAGATACGTACTATGTGAATAATGCACCTGTGTATATCAGTTGGGATTATATATTGATATTAAATATTGGCACGTTTATAGCATGTTTGCTGATGCTTTTAATTCCTTCGGTCATTATTTCTAAAATTTCACCAGTAAAAGCAATACGATTCGATTAATCAAAATTAATCAACAGAATTGAAATATGTATAACCTGAAGAGGTTTGCAGTATTAAAATAATAGCACATTATAACGACCGAAGTTTTAGAGTTGGTTGTGTGCTTTAGTTTAACATATTTAAAAATATAATAACAAAAGATTAATAAATCGAAAATTTATTAAACACAACATTTAATGTAACTTTGCAGCCGCGATAAAATTAATTTATGGATTACGTAGAAAATATATTAGGTACAATAGGAAATACACCACTAGTTAAAATGAACAAATTGGTGGAAGATTTACCTTGTTTAGTACTTGCTAAATATGAAACTTTTAACCCAGGAAACTCTGTTAAAGATCGAATGGCTTTACAGATGATAGAAGATGCAGAGGCAGATGGCCGTCTTAAACCAGGAGGGACAATCATTGAAGGGACCTCTGGAAATACCGGTATGGGATTAGCTTTAGCAGCTATAGTTAAAGGGTACAAATGTATTTTTGTAATGGCAGATAAACAATCTAAGGAAAAGGTTGATATTATGCGTGCCGTAGGTGCCGAGGTTATTGTTTGCCCAACAGCGGTAGAACCAGATGATCCAAGAAGTTATTATTCTGTTTCAAAACGATTAGGGGAAGAAACACCAAACTCTTGGTATGTTAACCAATACGATAATCCTAGTAATACAAAAGCGCATTACGAAAGTACAGGCCCAGAAATCTGGAAACAGACCGAGGGTAAAGTGACGCATTTTGTGGTAGGAGTTGGTACAGGAGGAACCATTTCTGGTGTCGGTAAATACTTAAAAGAACAAAATCCTAATATTAAAGTTTGGGGTGTAGATACCTATGGTTCTGTATTTAAAAAATATCATGAAACAGGTGTCTTTGATGAAAATGAAATTTACCCTTATGTTACAGAAGGTATAGGTGAGGATATATTACCAAAGAATGTAAATTTTGATATTATCGATGGTTTTACTAAAGTTACCGACAAAGATGCTTGTGTGTATACGCAGCGTTTAGCTAAAGAAGAAGGTATGTTTTTAGGTAACTCGGCAGGTTCTGCAATAAAAGGCGTGTTACAATTAAAAGATCAGTTTAAACCAGACGATGTGGTTGTCGTTTTATTTCACGATCACGGAAGTCGATATGTTGGTAAAATGTTTAACGATGATTGGATGCGCGATATGGGATATTTATAGAAAGTAGCGCATTAGTTGATATACAAGAAATCCTGAGTTCTGCTCAGGATTTTTTTGATTAAGGGTATTCTAGAAAAATTAAAAAGGGTTTCTTTTTTTTATTAATCATAGTGATAAAGAGTTTAGATGACTTCTCATAATCTTTAAAAAGAATCGCTTGAGTTTATCTTGAAAATAAATTTTATGAAACACAATTATGCACCTTCGAAAAAAATAGTATATATTCGTTAAAATGCTTTAATTTAACGATAAAGTTCCCTGATTTCCCTAATTAAACCTAAATTCTATGAAAGTAGAACAATTATCCCTTAAAGATGATTCCTGGAGTACAGATATAGATCGTATTGAAATTAAACCTACCTTAATTTTATTATTTGTCTCGTTAACTTTCAAATCCAAAACGTTATTATTAACTGAATTAAATAAACGGTTTCCTGAAGCTTGTATCATTGGCTGTGCTACGGCAGGAGAGATTAATGGAGATTATGTAAATGATAGTACCGTTTCATTAACAGCCATTACTTTTAATAAAGTAACGTGTAAATTAGCTTCCCATAATTTATCCGATTTTAGCGAGAGCTACGATTCTGGTAGAGCCCTCGCAACACAGTTGGAACATAAGGATTTGAGTCATGTATTAGTATTTAGTCATGGAGTGGATGTTAATGGCTCTGAAATTGTTGCAGGTTTAAAAAGTGAGTTACCAAACACAAGCATAACTGGTGGTTTAGCTGGTTACAATGTAGAGACTAAAGATTCGTTTGTCATTGCCAATACAAGTATGGCTTCAAAACAAATAGTGGGTGTAGGCCTTTATGGAGATGCGCTAAATGTAGGCTATGGGTCTAATGGAGGTTGGAATAGTTTTGGTATAGATCGGTTGGTTACAAAATCGAATAAAAATGTGGTCTACGAATTAGATGGAACTCCGGCTTTAGCAATTTATAAATCTTTTTTAGGTGAAGATCGTTACAATATTCCAGATGTAGGGTTGTCGTTTCCCTTTAGTATGCGTGTAAACGAATATGACAGTACTGTGGTACGTACGGTAAGAAGGGTGATAGAAGAAGATCAAAGTTTAGTTTTTGCGGCTAATGTTCCTAAGGGGTCAACCTTACGTCTTATGAAATCTAATGTAGATCGATTAATTAATGGAGCAGGTGACTCTGCAATAAAGGCAATCTCACAAACCAAACATAAACCGAAATTAGCTATATTGGTAAGTTGTATTGGACGTCGACTCCTTTTAAAGCAGTTAGTAGAAGAAGAAGTTGAAGCTGTAGGCGAAGTATTAGGCGATGATGTTAAAGTTACAGGCTTTTATTCCTTTGGTGAAATTGCACCTGCAGACCAATATTCGCGTTGCGAATTACATAACCAAACCATGACCATTACAACTTTATCAGAATGTTAAACTCACATAAACATAGATTGCTAAGACGGCAGATTAAAAAAGCCGGATTTACTAATGAAGAATTGGTGAAATTCCAACATTTTTTTAATGATGTAGATGCTGCTTATCAAAGTTTTGATAATGATGTAAAGCATATTGAGACTATTTTAGAAAAAAGTTCTAACGAACTTTATAAAAGTAACAAAATGCTGCGGTCACAAATTCGCAATGTGGAATTTAGATTAAATGCCATCGTTAATAATATTGAAGGAGTCATATTTAAGACCGATACGCATGGCACTTTCGAATATCTTAACGAAGCTTCAGAAGAATTATTTGGTATTCCTGTTGATGAATTATTGAATAAAAATTTCACCGAATTATTAGAAGGGATTAAAGGGAAGCAACGACTAAAAATTCTGGAAGCTTTTATAAGAAACGAATCCGATTTTAATACAGTTTTTAAATTCATTAAACCCTCAGGTGACAAAATCTGGGTAGAACTTAGGTTGCAACCTTCACATGATATTACTGGAGCAGTTGATGGAGCCATTGGCACAATGATGGATATCACAAAGCTTAAAGACACTGAGATAGAATTAAAACAAGCCAATAAAATAAAGGATGAATTTTTATCTACGATGTCTCATGAGATTAAAACGCCTCTGAATGCCGTAATTGGTATGTCCGATATACTTTTGATGGAAAAGTTTTTGCCCGAGCAAGCAGAAAACCTTCAAGTCTTAAAATATTCAAGTGAACATTTACTGGCCCTAATTAACGATTTGCTTAGTCTTAATAAATATAAATCGAAGCAAGTCAGTCTAAAAATTGAAGATTTCAATTTATCGGAGTTTGTACAAAATATGCAGTTACATTTTAAACAAGTGGCACTAAATAAAAACCTGTTTTTCGATGTAATTTTAGATACTGCCATCACAGAAATTTTAAAAGGTGATAGTCTTAAGTTATCTCAGGTGATTAAAAACCTTTTAAGCAATGCTTTTAAGTTTACGGATAGTGGTGGAGTAACGTTTCAAACAGAGTTGTTAGAACGAAAAGAGCACAGTTCTTTACTAAGATTCAGTGTTAAAGATACAGGTATAGGTGTATCTTATAACAAACAAAAAAATATATTTAAGAGTTTTGTACAAGCCAATGAAAATACCTCACAGTTGTATGGAGGCTCTGGCTTAGGTTTATATATCAGTAAAGAACTGTTACAAATTCAAAATAGTCAATTACAGATAGAAAGTAAAAAAGGTGAAGGAGCTAAGTTTTGGTTTGATATTGAATTAAAACACTCAAAATCAGAACTGCTTCATGAACACAAAACAATGTCTAAAACAGATCCTATTGATATTAAGGTTTTAGTTGCTGAGGATAATAACCTAAATGCACTTTTGTTAAAAAAGTTATTTAATAAATGGAATGTCGATTTTGTAATAGCTAAAAATGGAGAAGCACTTTTAGATGTGTTTAAAACGGATGATTTTAATCTTATTCTTATGGATTTACAGATGCCAATTTTAGATGGATATCAAACCGCAAGAGTTATTAGAAAAATGGATGATGAATTAAAATCTAACATACCCATCATAGCATTAACAGCATTTGCAGAAGCTGAAGTTGGTGAAAAAATAGCGCGTTATAAAATGAATGGCTATTTGAGCAAACCACTTAAAGTTAACGAGCTGCATAACCTCTTGGAGTTCTATAGTCATAAAAAACAGCAGGTGGTTTAATTTTTTATAGTGCTAATAATGCAATAAGTATCCAGGTATTATTAAGATTTATAAATTCTTACCTCTTTATTGTCTTTAAGATATATGTTTTTTTATAAAACAGTCATTTATACTGATATAAAGACAAAAATTAAAATAGAATTTTCTATTTTAGAGGATGCAAGAAGATTTTCTTCATTATATATGGAAACACAAAGCCTTTAATGTCACGTTGTTAAAATCAACTAACGACGAGAACATTGAGATTATTAAGTTGGGACAGCACAACCATAATGCTGGTCCAGATTTCTTTAATGCACAACTACGCATTGCAGATCAACTTTGGGCTGGTAATGTGGAAATTCATATTAAGTCTTCTGATTGGTATGTGCATAATCACGAAACAGATAGCGCATATGATAACGTGATTTTACATGTGGTTTGGGAACATGATACTGAAATTTTTAGACGAGATAATTCTGAAATTCCAACTTTAGAATTAAAACATTATGTCGATAGAACTCTTAGATATTCGTATCAGAAACTGATGTTATCAAAATCCTGGATTAATTGTGAGTCTGATTTTAATATCGTTGATGATTTTTTACTTAACAATTGGTTAGACCGTTTATATATAGATCGGTTAGAGCAAAAATCCGAAACCATTCAGCAATTATTAACAGCGTCTCATAACGATTGGGAGGCGGTATTGTTTAAAATGTTACTTAAAAATTTTGGTTTAAAGGTCAATGGTGATGCGTTTCTGAGTTTAGCGAATTCCTTTGATTTTTCAATCATAAGAAAATTGCAAAAAGATGTTTTAAACCTTGAGGCCTTGCTTTTTGGACAATCGAAGTTGTTAGAGAGCAGTGATGTAGAGGATGTCTATTTCAAAGGACTTCAACAGCGTTATCACTTTCTTAAACACAAATTCAATTTAGATAATAAAGGCGTGATACCGTTACAATTTTTTAGATTACGACCACCCAATTTTCCTACCATACGTTTATCGCAATTTGCTAACTTGTATAGTTTAGAATCTAATTTGTTTTCAAAAATGATGCGTTTAACTACACGAGATGAATTTTATGAATTTTTCGATATCGGAGTAACGCAATTTTGGATGACGCATTACACATTTTCTAAAACCTCCAAGCCTTTTAAAAAAGGTATTACAAAAGCCTTTATAGATTTACTCATAATTAATACCCTAATTCCTTTAAAATTTAGTTACGCCAAGGCACAAGGTAAACCTATTGATGAGCGCGTTTTTCAGCTTTTAAAAACTATTAAAATGGAAAATAACAGTATTGTATCTCGGTTTCTA
>Ga0193951_1001223_pt1 | contig 11482 bp, 10 predicted proteins | sample BB_2_MG_FD_140370 | JGI IMG/M metagenome (GOLD analysis project Ga0193951, IMG submission 140370) | Microbial mat bacterial communities from the Broadkill River, Lewes, Delaware, United States - BB_2_MG | ecosystem: Environmental > Aquatic > Freshwater > River > Microbial mats | place: USA... | reverse complement strand
GTCATCCTGAACTTGATTCAGGAACTTAAACAATTTAGTGCATAACTCTCAAGATTCCGTGCCAAAACACCAACGAAATAATGGCAGTAAAAAGAATGTTTATAAAAAGTAGGGCTATTCTTGTTTTTGATCACGAGAGAGTAAATCAGCTGCAGCAAGTTTTGCTTCTTTACCTTGATACAACACTTCATATACTTGCTCTACGATAGGCATTTCAACATTCATTCGCTGAGCTAAAGTGTATACTTCTTTGGTATTGCGATAACCTTCAACCACTTGCCCAATATCAGCTATAGCTTGTTCAACACAAGCACCTTGCCCTAAGGCTAAACCAAAACGACGATTTCGTGATTGATTATCAGTACAAGTTAAGACTAAGTCGCCTAAACCAGCCATACCCATGAACGTTGCAGGATCAGCACCTAATGCAGCACCTAAACGTGTCATTTCAGCTAATCCACGAGTAATCAAGGCAGTACGAGCATTCGCACCAAAGCCAATACCATCAGCGATACCTGCGCCAATAGCAACAACATTTTTCACGGCCCCACCTAGCTGAATACCAATAAAATCTTTATTTGGATAAACACGGAAGCATTTTTCACAATGTAATAAATCTGAAAGTTCTAAAGCGAAATTTTCATCCGTAGAAGATAAAGAAATAGCCGTTGGCAGCCCTATTGCCATTTCTTTGGCAAATGTAGGTCCAGACAATACTGCTAAAGCAACGTCGTCACCTAAAATCCTATTCGCTACAGTTTGCAGTAGATCTCCCGACTGAGGATCTAAGCCTTTGGTTGCCCAAGCGATTTTTGCACCTGGTTTCAACATTGGCTGAATGCTTTTAAGCATATCGCCAAACGCATGACTAGGTACCACTACTAGAATATTATCACTTGCACTAACAGCGGCGGCCAAATCACTAATAGGTTCTAAGCTATCAGGAAATGGGCAACCCGCTAAATATTTAGTATTTTCTCGCGCACTAATCATGTCGTTCACTTGATTAGCATCACGGCCCCATAATAATGTCTTATGTCCGTTCCTAGCCAAACAAATAGCCAATGCCGTGCCATAAGAGCCAGCACCTAACACTGTGATTTTAGCTGAAATTGTCATAATTACCTTGTTATAGAAGGGAGATAAATAACTTTGTAGTACTAAAGCTTAATCTAGGATTAATGCGTTTCTACACTTTCTGGTGCGTTAACTTTTGCTTCAGCTGCACGTTGTTGTACATAAGATGCAAATAATGCTTCAAAGTTCACTGGCGATAAGTTGAATTGTGGGAATGAACCGCGGTTAACTAAACTTGCTACTGTTTCACGTGCATATGGGAATAACGTTGTTGGGCAAAATGCACCAATCGTATGTGCCAATTGTGCTTCTGGTAAGTTACCAATAGTAAAAATACCCGCTTGCTGTACTTCAGCTAAAAATGCAGTTTGGCCTTCAACTGTTGCCGTTACTGTTACTGCTAAAACAACTTCATACGTATCATCAGCTAATTTATTAGAACGGGTGTCTAAATCTAACTTAATTTCAGGTTTCCATTCTTTTTGAAAGATAGCAGGAGAGTTTGGTGTTTCAAATGAAACATCTTTAGTGTAAACACGTTGAATAGCAAATTGTGGTTGTGCTGGTGCTGCTTCGCCTGCTGGGCTTTGATTTTCATCACTCATGAGTATTTTCCTGTATTTTTATAAATGTAATATTTGTGTATTTTTAAGCGTTAAAAAGTTTTTACTAGTTACTAGCAAGTAACTCATCAAGCTCATTATTTCTGTCTAAAGCGACTAGTTGATCACAACCACCAACATGAACATCATCAATAAATATTTGTGGTACGGTATAACCACCTTTACTGCGTGCAATCATTTTTTCACGTAATGCCATATCACCATCAATACTGATTTCTTCTACTTGTAACGATGGGTAAGTCGTTAATTTTTTCTCAAGCAATGCGAGCGCATGAGAACAAAAAGGACAGTACGCTTTAGTGTAAATTTCTACTTTTGCCATAGTTTTTCCATTATTTTTATTAATGCTAATTCATAAAGCACAGTCGGTATAATGTCACAACTGTATAGCTCAATTATTTACAAGCTACTTTAAGATAGTTCTAGCCTATTTTTTAGTAACAGGTAAGCCTGCGCCTATCCAAGCTCCCATGCCGCCTTTTAATATACTAACGCGAGCAAAACCCGCTTTATGTAAATCGCTCGCCACTTTTGAGGCAACAAGACCAGCACTGCATACAACTATGATGGGATTTTCTTTGTGTTTTTCAAGGCTAGCAAAGCCATTTTTAGTGATTTTATCGTTTGATAAATTGATCGCATCTAAAATATGACTCGTGTTAAATTCTTTTTCTTTACGAATATCAAGTGCAACACCTTGCTCTCTATTCATTAAAAAGGTTAATTCTTGTGTACTGATTTGTTTAATCGGTGATAACTGAATTCTAATTGTTATTACGATAATCATAACAACAAGCGCAACCCAAACCGCACTTAACAAGCCGTTATTGCTGGCAAAAGTAATAAATTGTTCCATAAATGGGGACTCTATTAGTAAATAGTGAAAGTAATGACTTTATTTAATAAATAAAAAAATCGTGACATTATACCCAAGCTGATTGGAATTGCGAGTTTAGTTCTTAGCTTTAGTAACCGCGAATGGATCATTTCTTACTTAATTAAATTGAAATGAATGTGTACAATGCGGATAACTAAATTTGAATACCAATTCTATTAAATTTATTCTCTCTTCAGAGTTAACTTAATATAGTTTGTATAAGCACTAATACAAGGCCAGTAATTATGTCTAATAGAGAAGCATCGACAAAAAAAACAACTGTGTTAATTATTTTAGATGGTTGGGGATATCGTGAAAACAGTGACTCAAATGCTATACAAGCAGCTAATACTCCCATATTAGATAAACTGAAAGTTGATTATCCAAACATGCTCATACAAACCTCGGGCATGGCTGTTGGGCTGCCTGATGGCCAAATGGGTAACTCTGAAGTTGGTCATGTAAATTTAGGCGCTGGACGCATTGTATATCAAGATTTTACTCGCATTACAAAATCAATAGCAGACGGTGAATTTTCACAAACACCAGCATTGTGCCAAGCGGTTGATAAAGCAGTTACGCAAGATAAAGCTGTACATATATTTGGTTTATTATCCCCTGGTGGTGTTCATAGCCATGAAGATCATATTTTTGCCATGATGGAACTGGCCAAAGAGCGCGGTGCAACAAAGGTTTATTTACATGCATTCTTAGATGGTCGAGATACACCACCACGCAGTGCAAAAAGTTCGCTAGAAAAAGCGCAACAAAAATTTGAGCAGCTTTATGCTGATTCGGCTGGCGAAGGACGAATAGCATCTGTTATTGGTCGTTACTATGCAATGGACAGAGATCAGCGCTGGGACCGTGTAGAGGCTGCATACGATGTTATGGTTTCAGGTATTGGTAAGTATCAATATCCAGATGCATTGTCGGCACTAGAAGCTGCATACCAACGTGATGAGAATGATGAATTTGTTAGTGCCAGCGCTATCGTAAACGAACAAGGTGAAGCCGTTGAAATTAATGATGGCGACGCATTAATCTTTATGAATTTCAGAGCTGATCGCGCACGTCAATTTAGTCGCTGCTTTACAGAAAGCGATTTTGATGGTTTTGCCCGTAAAAAAGTGCCTGCTATTAGTGATTTTGTTATGTTAACGCAATATTCGGCTGATATTAAAGCCAGTTGTGCTTTTGGCCCGACACCATTAAATAACGTGATGGGGGAGTGGCTTGCTAAACACAACAAAACTCAACTACGTATTTCTGAAACTGAAAAATATGCTCATGTCACCTTCTTTTTTAGTGGTGGTCAAGAAAAAGAATTCGACGGTGAAAAACGCATATTAGTGCCTTCTCCTGATGTTGCCACCTACGATTTACAACCTGAAATGAATTCAACTTTACTGACAGATAAATTAGTCGCAGCAATTGAAGGCGGTGAATATGACTTTATTGTTTGTAACTACCCTAATGGTGACATGGTTGGTCACACAGGTGATTTTGATGCTGCAGTTAAGGCTTGTGAAGCTGTTGATACCTGTATAGGCCGTGTGGTTACTGCATTACAAAATACTGGCGGTGAATGTTTAATTACAGCTGACCATGGTAATGCAGAACAAATGTTAGATGAAGAATCTGGCCAAGCTCACACCGCACATACGTGTGAGCCTGTACCGCTTATTTATGTTGGCAGAAAAGCGACACCGGCAAACACTGGTGCATTAAGTGATATTTCACCAACCCTATTACACTTAATGGCGATGGAGCAACCTGAAGAAATGACAGGTTCGGTATTGATGCAATTAGATTAATGGGGCAAACTGTAGGCTAATTTCAGCCGTCAATTAAGTTGATAATGCAGAATAAGATTATTTCTGCCATTTTCATTTAACATGTCGGGCTAAAGCCCAACCTACAGAAGATAATAACTTATTGATGCACATAATCACTACATACTTCCCAAAGATAATAAGCAACTTAATATTGATAAGTTGCTTATTAATATCTGTTCATTGTGCAGCTAATGACGAAAGTGACAATGAAAAAGCAAAACAGCGCAACAGCGCTCGACTCAACAATGTTCAGCAAGAAATTGCCAAACAAGAATCAAATATTTTTAACACCAACAAAGCAAGAGCGACTTTAGAGAGACAATTAAAAAATGACGATCTAGCAATTGCTAAAGTAGCCAAAGCAATAAATGATACTGAGCAATCATTAAAAAGTACTCAAGAGAAAATAACGTCATTAAGTGAAGAAAAACAACAATTAACCTCACAAAAAATAACACAAGAAAAATTACTCGCCAAACAGCTTCGCTCGGCTTATACCACAGGCCAACATGATTATTTAAAGCTATTATTAAACCAACAACAAAGTGAAAAAATCCAACGTACTATTACTTATTATCAATATATGAATAAAGCTCGGATTAATGAAATTGAAAAGTTTCAAACGACCATCGAGCAGTTAGTACAGGTTACTTCACAACACCAAACACAAGTAGAAAATTTAAAAACACTCAAAATGAACCAGCAAAAACAACGTGCTATATTAAATGATAATAAAAGCAATCGTAGTAAAACGCTGGAATCTTTAAGCAAAGAACTACTATCAAGTAAACAACAATTGGCCAAATTAAAAACTGATGAAGCTAATTTGGCCGCCGCCCTACAAAAACTCACAGAAATTATTCGTGCCGAAATTGATTTAAACGGATTAAGTAAACTTAAACATAAATTGTCATGGCCGGTTAAAGGCCGATTATTACGTAGTTTTGGTAGTAAAAAACAAGGTTATTTAAAATGGAAAGGTGTTTTACTCGGCGCTTCTATTGGTAGCCAAGTACAAGCGATATATAACGGCACGGTAATCTTTTCTGATTGGTTAAAAGGTTATGGTTTATTAACGGTTATAGATCACGGTAATGGCTATATGAGCCTATACGCCCATAATCAAACATTGTTAAAATCAGTTGGAGACCGAGTAGAAACCGGTGAGCCTATAGCACTTGTAGGGCAAAGTGGTGGGCAAGATCGCCCAGGGCTCTATTTTGAAATTCGTCATCAAGGCAAGGCGGTTAATCCTAAATTATGGTGTCGCTAAACCATACTTCAACTTATATATTACAAAGAACCATAAAAGTTACTACTAAAAAACACAGTCAAATGTTACTCTTTTAAAACCCCTACTATTATAAAAACTTATTAAATGATTTCAGCTGTTTCGAAATTCGCACTCCTTATTATTCTATTTATTATCAGTGTATTACACAGCACATCTATACAAGCCCAAGCTATACGCGTGGCGATTGTTATCGATGACATTGGTTATCGTTATACCGACAAAGATGTTTTATCATTACCTGGCGCTATTACTTTCTCTATTTTACCTCATACCCCTTACGGTAAAAAAATAGCGATTATAGCCAACGAAAAGAATAATGATGTAATGCTGCATATCCCAATGGAAGCTGAAAATGGTAAAAAATTAGGTCCTGGTGGGCTCACTAGCACCATGAATGAAGAAGAAATCTTAGCAAGTTTAGGCAATTCTTTAGCTGATATACCTTTTGCTATTGGTATCAACAATCATATGGGTAGTCATTTAACACAATTAAATAAACCCATGACTTGGACGATGAACTTTTTAAAACAACATCACTTACTTTTTTTAGACAGTAAGACAAGTCCAGATTCAAAAGCAGGAGATATCGCAAAGTTAATTGGAGTGCCTATACGAAACAGACATGTTTTTCTCGATAATCATTTAACCGACAGTTATATTACTCAGCAATTTCAATCTTTAGTGCGTTTTGCTAAGTCACAAAAAACAGCTATTGCTATAGCACACCCGCACCCCGAAACAATTCAAACACTAAAGCGTTTAATTCCAACACTAGCACAAGAAAATATTGAACTAGTACCTTTATCTGCTTTATATAAAACCATAGAAAACGTATCAACAGAAGTAGCAAGCAATGAATAATAATTCACTATTTTTCTTATAATTTAATATTATTTTCTCTTAATATTTGATGTAAGTACTTAACAGGAATGGCATAAGTAATACCACTAGGATTACTAATAACAGCTTCTTTTGTTGCTTGTACAAACACCTTATTGATAACACCCAAGACTTCACCAGTTTTCATGTCGTACATAGCGCTACCACTATTACCAGGGTAAGCCGTTGCATCAAGTTGATACGCCAAATAAGGGTTTCGCATACGTTTAAGCATTTTTAAATTAATTTGTTCTGCTGCTTGTGCTGGCACAACTGTCGGTGTAGTACTAGCGATTATGCCTCGATGAGTCACTGGATATAAACCGAGAACAGTGCCAATAGGAAAGCCTGTAAACGCTACATAAGTACCGTCTCCACGAAATTTTTCATCAGCTAATGTCAATGCTGGTAAAGCCGATCCTGATAGTTTTAAAATGGCTAAATCATATAACTCAGAAGTAACAACAATTTCAGCTTGCCTAACTTTCGCTTTTTTACCTGAGCCAATGAAAACTGCCATTTTTTGCAATAAACTTTCATCTAATTCAGTTGGTAAAACATGAGCATTGGTTACCACATAATGTCCATCACCAATAACAAATCCTGTTCCACGTAAAATATTTTGTGGTCGACTCGTCGGTGTATGAATACCAATACCAACGACTGAGGGTTTGACCTTGGCAACTACATCCACAAATTCTGCTTGTGCTTCCTTTAATGGTGTAAAAGCAACTATCAGCAATACTATAAAAAACATTTTAAACATAACGAGCTCTATCTGAATTAATTTCATCACACTACTCTACGCAATTTTTTATTTAACAACCATAATTAATCATAAGCTAATTTTAATCATTCCCTTTATTGGCAGTTGTACTTCATCTAGAGTAGATAAATGAACGTACAATTATTATTAAATTATTAGCCAAGTGATAAGCACCATTTTATTATATTAGTCTATACTCTACTGATAGCCTAAAACATTAGCATATGGTGTTCATTTGCTATGGTATTATTTTGCTCTATAGTAAGGTTTATATAGGCTATAATAATAAATTAATATTTATTTAGTTAACATTCACTAAATATTTGTTTATATTGGTTAAAGTATAATGATTCAAGTGCCTCTATACAAAATGGTGTTTTAGTATGATATGGAATTCAAAATGGCTCATGAAAACATTAATGTTAACATTTGTATTAACATGAAAACTTGGAAATTAAATGAACTGGAATAAACGCCTACTAAATACACCTATTATTGGTGATATCACCAAAAAAATAGCCTCAATCAAGGTTAGTCGTGATGCTTATAATATTGCTGAGCATTTCACTCAGTTTTTAGAACCCCAAGTTGCCATTAACAATGAATTAAAAGAAGAAGCTTTTAAAATACGTCACAATGTTTACTGTGAAGAATTAGCTTTTGAAGATATAAAAGAAGGTGGACTAGAAAAAGATGAGTTCGACGATCAATCAATTTTTTCTTTAATCAAGCACAAGCCTTCAAATACATATACCAGCTGCGTTCGTATTGTTAATATTCAGCAATCGGATCAGCTTTTGCCAATAGAAAAATTCTGCCTCGACTCCATTACAAACGAAGAACTGCATCCCAAAAACTTTAATCGCTCTGAAATTGCCGAAATTTCACGATTAGCAGTAAAATCTGATTTTAGGCGTCGTAAAACGGATCAATTTAAGGGCTCGGCTACCGGTGCTATTCAAGAAACTACATACTCTGAAGTAGAGTTACGTTGCTTCCCATTTATCGCTATTGGTTTATACATGGCAGCAGCAACCATGGCGATTGATACCGGTGTGAAACATGTTTATGTCATGATGGAGCCAAGGCTTGCTCGAAGCATGAAGTTTGTTGGTATAAAGTTTCAACAGTTAGGCGACCCTATTGAATACCACGGATTAAGAGCACCCTATTATATTAGCCCGGATATCTTTCTTGAAAATTTATCGCCTGGCTTCCAACATTTATATCAATCGATAGAGCATGATATTAGCGGGCAATTAAACAGCATTAGCTTAGCTTAATAAACATTCATACTAACCAAATAAGCGTATAAAAATAAAGGAGCAATATAATGCTCCTTTATTTAGTTGAAGTTATCAGTAAGTTATTTATTATTTTGATAGCTTCTGTTTTTTCTCTTTTTGTGCAGGTGTTATCGCTGTAACTTCCGCTAAAATAAGCTTAGCTTCTTCATTATCATTATTCGCTAATAATGCTTCGGCAAGGTTCAATGCTATATCAATATCCTTACCTTTCGCTAATTCATAAGCTTCTTTTGCTTTCGTTAACGCCTCGGCCTTATTACCTGACTTTAATAAAACTTGAGCATAAGTATCAACCACATTCGGTATTTCGCTCGTAATACCATAAGCTTGCTCTGCGTATTTTAATGCTTGAGTAAACTCTCCTTTGTCCATATAAAGCCATGACAAGTTGTTTAATACCACCACATTATTGGGTGAAACGGTAATAAGACGCTCATACTCACTAATCGCTTTATCTTGATTTTCAGCTAAATACATATTCGCTAAATGTAAACTCACATTAGGATTAACTTTATTGTCTAAAGCTTCCTTCGCGACATGCTGCTCAAGCAACGCTATTGCTTCTGGTTTCTGATTATTTCCTTCAAACGCAAAGGCAAGATGATTAGCGTTATTACCACTAGGCTTTATTTGGTAAAACTGTTGTAGTTTAGGTATTGCTACGGCGAATTTTTTCTCAAGTAAGAGGATTCGTCCTTCGATACCTGCACGTAAATCTTTATTAAGATCAAATTGCTCCAAGCTTTCAAGGAATGATTTAGCCTCATCCACACGCTTGTTATCTAACAAGACCTGCATTTTAACCAGGTGAAGAATTAAATTTTGAGGATGCTTTTTAAAGGCGTCTTGTAATACACTTAGCGCTCTATCAGGCGATCTTTTTTTAATCCAGTAATCAGACAGTAACAAGACAGGCTCAATATGATAAGTATTCGTTTTACGCCACTTTTCTAATATTAAGAAAACATCTTTGCCTTCAGCTTGTCTCGCATTCGAAGCAAGTAATAACTGCCAATAACGCTTAGGCGTTTTAGCCGTTAGCTCGTAGCCGTCTAAAATAGCGCTAGCCTGCTTGAATTTTTCGACTCGCATTAATGCTTCTGATAAAAGTATGCCATATTGAATATCATCAGTATTACGCTCTTGCACTTGTGTAATAACATTTAAGCCTTCCTCACCCTGATGAAATGCTAAATATTGGCGTAGTATTTCAATATTATTTGGATGGGCTTTTAGTGCTTGCTCAGTCAACAATGTTGCTTGTTTTATATCTTTTTGATGGCTAGCAAGCTGTACCATTTGTGTCAGTGCGAAGACATTATTCGGTTCCACTTCTAAACTTTTCGCTAATGCCGCTTTACCCTGCTCTAATTCATTTTTCTTAAAAAAGATGTTTGCTTGTAGATTATAGCCACTCGCCTTATCTGGGTATTCTTTTAGCCATTTATCAGCTATTTTACTCGCTCTTGGCAAATCTCCTAACTTAATGGATGCAAACGCTAAGGCAAGCTCTGCTGATACTAATTCTGGACTTTGCTGTAAAGCTAATTCTAATGTCTCAACACCTGATGGATCGTTCATCATTAATTTCAATATACCCGATCTTGCTGTTTGCTCTGCAGTCATGTCATTAGCACTAGCAGCTTGTTCCGCTAGTTTTTGTGCTTCATCAACAGCACCTACTTCTAATAATTCATAACTTAATGTTGATAAAAATTGAGCATTGTCTTTCGATGAAGGATCATAACCTGTTAATGTTTCACTAATATCATCAATAAAGCCCAGCTGTAGTTGGCTTACGGCAAGCATTCTTCTAGCTGGATTATCGATAGGAAGATACTCCACAATATCTTTTAAGTGAAAATTACTTTGTTCATAGTTTTGCAAATAGAACGCACTAGCACCTGCGACCAACTTCAATCTAAAAGTATTAAAGCCTGAGCTTAAAGACTGATTAGCATACTCGCTTGCCGTTTTATAATCTTTATTTTCAAAGCGTGTCACTGCTTTAATGTACTGTAAAAACGGCTGTGTCGGTACGGTAGCCAATATTGCATCAGCAATCTCTTCCGCTTCTTTAAGCTGACCATTTTTCAATAACGCATCAGCAATAAATAATTGCACTTTTCCTGAACTAGGCTGCAGTTGAAAATACTGCTTAAAACTATCTACCGCTAAAGCAAAGTTTTGGTCTGCTATCGCTATTTGCCCTTGTAACATCAAAGCATCCACATTATTAGGTGTTGCTGTAAGAATACGCTGAACTAATGTACTGGCATGAGGAATATCTTGCTCAGAAAATGCTAAATATGCACTTGCTAACATACTGTAACTATCACTTTCTGAAAACGCTAATGCGGCCTCAACTGTTGCTTGTGCTAGCGCTTTATCATTTGTACGTAAAGCTGCCATAGTTTTATATGCAAGGTATTGCGCACTAGGAGCCGAAAGCAGTTTTTCTTGTTCGGTTAATGATAAAATATCTTCATCATATTCCATCAACATATAAGCACGAGCTAGTAAAGGAAGCACTTTATCTATAGTAAATTTTAGCTGGTTAGCACGATTTAATTCTTTAGCTGCATTTTCAGCGTCGCCATCATTTAAATAAAGTTGCCCTAACAAGAATCGTGCTTTAGCATTTTTTGCATCAATTTTAATGGCATTCTTTAATGAAATAATCGCTGTATTGTTTTGTTTTTCTGCAATTAAACTTTCTGCTTTACTGATATACGTTTGTGCCGTTTCATTATCGCCACACGCTGATAGTGCAATAACAATACTTGCACAAACCATTGATTTTAAAAATTTCATTTAACTT
>Ga0193951_1001222_pt1 | contig 11487 bp, 4 predicted proteins | sample BB_2_MG_FD_140370 | JGI IMG/M metagenome (GOLD analysis project Ga0193951, IMG submission 140370) | Microbial mat bacterial communities from the Broadkill River, Lewes, Delaware, United States - BB_2_MG | ecosystem: Environmental > Aquatic > Freshwater > River > Microbial mats | place: USA... | reverse complement strand
TCTTAAATAAGTTAACGATGAATAACCCGTGCCGAAATCATCTAACGCAAATTTTACCCCTAGCGCCATACAAGCACACATAATAGCTGACACATGATGGACATCATCTAAAGCACTTGTTTCTAATACTTCTAACTCTAAACACCGAGGATCGACATTTGAGTGATTCGAAAGAAGCTTTGTTAATCGCTCTGTAAAGTCTGATTGTTGTAATTGAACCGCTGCAATATTAACACTGGTATTAAATGGCTGTTGCAGTCCCATGGCTTGCCACTCACCAATTTGTGTTAAGGCAGTGTCAATTACCCATTCCCCTAGCTCAACCATCATAGGGTTGTTTTCTATAACGGGTAGAAACTCTATTGGACCTAGTAAACCCCGCTCAGGATGTTGCCAACGAATAAGTGCTTCAACCCCAACTACAGTGCCTGTTTTCATATTCACTTTAGGCTGATAGTAGAGTACAAACTGGTTATTTTCTAAAGCACTGCGAACTGCCTCTAAGCTTTCTCGTTGCACTTTAACAGCAACATCTTGTGCTGTATCAAATAAGTGATAACGATTCTTTCCTGATTCTTTAGCCACATACATAGCTTGATCCGCATGACGCATCAGTTGATCGGCATTGACATTATCTTGTGGGTACAAGGTTACCCCAATGCTGGCAGATACATTTAAGACAATGTCACGGATAGTTATAGGCTCAGAAGCGGCCAGTAATAATCGTGATAATACCGGCTCACAATCGTTAGCTGCAGTTGATGGTGTTAAGTCTGTTAACACTGCGACAAATTCATCACCGCCAAGACGCGCTAAACTATCACCTTCTCGTAACGCTTCTTGCATGCGAATAGACAGAGTAACTAATAACTCATCTCCGATATCATGGCCATAAGTATCATTTACTGCTTTAAAACCATCTAAATCTAGAAAGACAACCGCAAGAGATTCTTCATGACGGCTACAATGTAACATCGCTTGAGATAATCGGTCCGCCAGTAATACTCTGTTAGGTAAACGTGTAAGTATATCGTAATGTGCTATGTGTTCTAACTGATCTTGATGTTCCTTTATTGCCGTAATGTCATTGCCTAGAGCGACATAATGGGTAGTAATTCCTTGTTCATCTTGAACGGCACTTATTGTTTTCATTTCAACAAATAAGTCGCCATTTTTACGATAATTCCAAAGTTCACCTTGCCAATGTCCTTCTTCGTTTAAGGTTGACCACATATTGTTATAAAATTCAGAAGACTGGCGACTTGATTTTAGAATACGTGGGTTCTGCCCAATGGCTTCTTCACGGCTATAGCCTGTCATTGCTGTGAATGTATCATTAACATCAATAATTATGCCTGCTGTGTCAGTGATAATGATGCTTTCCCGAGCATGAGTGAATACGCTTGCAGCGAGTTTGAGCTTTTCTTCTGCTAATTTACGATTGGTAATATCATTATGAATACCACTCATACGTAAAGGTTTACCATCCATATCACGCTGCATCACATTTGCTTGATCATGTATCCATCTAACATCACCTTCTTTTGTTAACATACGATATTCAAGGCTATGGGATTTTGAACGGCTCTCTAATACGTCATTAATTGATTGCCAGGCCTTTTCTCTATCGTCAGGATGGATAAAGTCAGACCATTGATTTGTGGTTTGTTTGATTTCTTCATGAGTGTAGCCTAACATTGTTGCCCAGCGTTCATTCCTTTCAACAGTGCTTTTTACTATATTCCAATCCCAAAACCCTAACTCAGCTCCTGCCAATACCAAGCGCATTTGTTCATCTCTTGATTTTAGTGCTAAGTTAGCTTGATTTTTTTCAATAGCGATACTCGCTAAGTTAGCCGATTGTTCAATTAAAGCTATGTTATCTTCTGTTGGTGTATTGACTGTACGATGATAAATGGCAAAAGTACCTAGTACCTTTCCTTGGGTAGTACGTATTGGCTCTGACCAACATGAGCTTAATTTTGCTTTGCTTGCAAGATCTTTGTACGACGTCCAATAAGGGTGGTGGTGAATGTCTTCTACGACAACTCGCTTATTTGTAAATACTGCAGTACCACAAGAGCCCACCCCAAAGCCAATCTCAGTTCCATGAATAGCTTGGTTGTAAAAGTCGGGGAGACTAGGGGCGGCTCCAACTAATAGATGTTTACAGGCCTCATCGAGTAATAAAACGCTACAAAGCATACCTGTGTTTTCTTCCTCAACACCATGCACAATAGCTTCTAAGACTACTGAAAGCTTCTCATTTTTTGTAATAAGTTCTAAGACATAAGAGCGTGAACGTTCGCGTAATTCAGCTTGTTTACGCGCTGTTATTTCATGATGTGTACCACAAATCTGAAGAGGTTCATTAGTGTCTTCATCATATTTAATGACAGAGCCAGAGCCTTTAAGCCATATCCATCTACCATCGGCATGCTTCATTCTGAATTCAATCATGTAGTTGCTTCCTGATGCAATACGAGATTGGATAATGTTTTCTATGTACTCTTTATCATTTGGGTGAATAAGTTTTTCCCAATCACTAATATGGTTAGTAATATCTTGTCTAGTGAGACCAAGCATGGATAACCATTCATCATTAACAATATTTTCACCTGTTTGATAGTTCCAATCCCAATATCCTAATTTTGCACCATTAATGATATTTTGTAGTTGGTGTTGAGATTTTTGAGCACTATCTTTATTTTGTTTTAATGCATTAATACTTTTTAGTTGCTTGTTATTATAACGAAGGAATAATCCACCTATGACAGTACATAATATAACAATAAAAATTGTGATGAATAGTTGTCGTTCTTTGAATTTTTTAATATCTGCGGCGATCGACTTTTTTAATGATATCTCAATATTATCTGCAGATGTGGTCAGTTTAGAAAAGGCGAGATCTAGCGCCTGATCTAAATCAGACCCTATGCCAGATGTTGACTTCGATGCCCATCGTTTTTGTGCTATTTGGCGAAAATAATGAATATCCTCTATCGTTTTTTCAATTTGTGTACGTAAATTGGCATCGTTTAAGGGGATGAATACGGTTTCTTCGTAAGTGGCGCCATCAAGCATTGCTTTGGCGTACCATTCTGATTGATCAAGGTGGAGCCAGACAGTTTCAATATTTACATTTTTATCACCACTAATAACTTCTTCAAACCACAAGTGTGCAGTACTTACTTCAAGCTTAATTTTTATAGCAGCGTTAATTAGGGGGGAGTGTCTTTCAGCTATGTCACGTCCGGTATTAAATGGATAGTAAAAAATCGTGATAGTTATCAATGTTAAGATTAAAATAAATGAAATTATTTTATGAGAGCCAGTTTTCATCAGTAATATCCGCACTTAATATAGGAGGTGAATTCTTCTTGTTAACAAAAAATTCTTTGTATTTAACCTTAAGCACAGATATTTCTTATAAAAAACAGCGCTTGATATTGACATAGATGTCATATCAGCAATTATAGCAAAGATTTGGCTCAACCATTATATTCCGGTAAATATTTTTGTCGGGTATTGGTTAATTCCTTACATAATTCCCCTAATCTAACTAGTGCTTGTAAACGAGATCCTGTTGTTGGATGTGCAAAACTTAATCTAAGATTATTTGAAAATTTATTAGTGGTAGAAAAGAGTTTTCCTGGCGTTATAATAATGCCTTCGGATATTGCTTGATTATAAAGTACAAATGTATCAACTTCGGGCGGTAACTCTATCCAGATTGTTAGGCCGCCATCAGGTACCATAAATTTAGTCGGTATTTTCCAGTTATCTTTTATGCCATTAATTAATTGATCACGCTGTTTTAGTAAAGTTTTGCGGTATTGATAAATATGCCGATCAAAACTTCCTTCAGCCATAAAACTTGTTAAGCCGTTTTGAATTGCTTGGCTAGTAGAGAGTTGATTAACTAATTTTAAATGAACGATTTTTTTGTAATGCTTATTCGTTATTATCCAACCAATGCGTAGATCTCGTGATAGTGCTTTAGAGAATGAGCTACAAAGTATAACATTTCCTTGTGTATCATAACTTTTAAGTGGCTCGACAGTGGTATGAAATCCTAAATCACCATAGATATCATCTTCAATTAACGTGATATTGTTCTTTGCGGCGAGCGCAACGAGTTTACGTTTTTCCTTATTTTGCATCAAAGCGCCTGTTGGTGTAGCAAAATTAGGAGTTAAAATACAGGCTTTAATCTCCCACTCTTCAGCTGCTTTTTGTAACGATTGAACGGTTAAGCCAGTGGTAAGAGAGCTAGGTAATTCTATGACTTTTAATTTTAATTGCTGGAATAATTGTAAGGCGCCATAAAATGCTGGACTCTCAATAGCAACAATATCCCCAGCTTCACAAGTTGCCATAAGCGCTAAAAACAAACTATTTTGGCAACCAGAACTAATGCAGACTTGTTCTTCTGTTATATTGAGATTCCGTTTTCGGTAATGCTTACTAATTTGATGTCTTAAGTTGCGATCACCTGGGGGCTCTGAATAATACAAAGCATTACTTTGTGGTTTTTGTCTTAAAGCGCGACTGATATGTCTGTTTAATAACAATAAGTTAGTCGATACTTGTTCGTTATTTATGTGTTGAGGCGTAATGTCAAAAGCCGCACTTCGTTCCATTATTTCATAAAACACTTCAGGTACATCAACAAGTTTAGGTTGGCTAATTTTTTTTAGTTCAATATGTATATTATGATTTTGGTTAACGGGGGATACATAATAACCAGATTTAAACTTTACGAAAACTATATCTCTTGCTTCTAAGGTATGCAGTGCTTTTTGAACCGATATTTTTGAAACACCATAGTAATGGGCTAGCGATCGAATTGAAGGAAGCTTTTCATAGGCTAACCATTCTTTGTCGTCTATTCTGGCTTTTAAAGTATTTGCTAGCTGTTCATATTTAAACTGTGTCATAAGTTAATTATCATTAATTAAACTGTACCTATTATAGTTTATTTATTTGTATCTATTAATAACAGATTGAATATTTAAACTAAGCTTCGTGTAACTTACTATCGGAGTAGCAAGGTGAATTCGTCATATTTATCGAAAGAAAATCTTATTTGTAAAACATCAGTAGTTGATGAAAATATATATATTAGAGAACAAAAAGGGCGTTTTCAGCGAATTCGTCGTTATTTAAGTTTTACCTTAATGGCTATTTTTATTTTGATTCCTTTTATTGAATATCATGGTTCTCAAGCCGTATATTTTAATCTTGAACAGCAAAGGGTTTCTTTGTTTTCATTAACACTTTTCCCACAAGATTTGCTGCTTCTTTGCCTAGTATTTATTTTTTCCGCGTTTTTACTATTTTACATAACTAAAATTTATGGACGAATATGGTGTGGTTTTAGCTGTCCTCAAACTATTTGGATGCTACTCTTTAATTGGGTTGAACGCAGAATTGAAGGCTCTCATAATCATAGTAAATATCTTAATGCACAAAAATTAAACTTTAATAAATTAGTTAAAAAACTCGTTAAGCATTGTTGTTGGTTGATTATTTCACTGTTTACTGCCTTAGTATTTATTTCTTATTTTGTGCCCGTTAAAGAACTCTATATTAATTTTTTTACATTAGAATCATCTTCATTGGTTGTTTCGTGGGTCTTATTTTTCATGGCTTGTACTTATATAAACGCTGGTTGGATAAGGGAGAAAATGTGTTTACATATGTGTCCCTATTCACGAATACAGTCTGCAATGTTTGATAAATCAACTAAGCTTGTCAGCTATGACTTTAAGCGAGGCGAAAGCCGAGGTAAAAGAAAACGCACACAGGAAAAAGCAGCAGCGTTAGGTGACTGTGTTGATTGTAATTTATGTGTTCAAGTTTGTCCGGTAGGCATCGATATTCGAGACGGTTTACAATACGAATGTATTAATTGTGGTTTATGTGTTGATGCGTGTGATATGACAATGGATAAATTTAATTACGAAAAAGGGTTAATCTCTTTTACTCATGAACAAGCGCCGAAAAACAGGTGGAAAAGGCATATAGTTTATGGCGCTATAGTATCTTTAAGTATTTTATCTATGCTGGTGTGGGTTTTAACTTGGCAATCTTTTGAAGTGAATATTATTAGAGATCGACAAGCATTGTATCGTGTTAACCATGAAGGCCATATCGAAAATACGTATGTTTTTAAAATCAGAAATAAATCGAGTGAAACTAAAACCTTTAAAATTGCTGTCGCAGATTTAACTCATGCTCGTATTATGGGACAAGCAAAGGTACAAGTTTTACCTGGGGATATGAAAACATCATCAGTAACAGTAGCTGTTGAGCAGCCTTTAGTCGATGGGAGAAATGATATTCGCTTTAATATTGTCGATATAGTTGATAATAAGCAGGTAATAAAAAATACATCTTTTTATAGTGGTGATGGTGGTTGGTAATATTCACTTACTAGGGCAATAGCAATAATAACTCTCTCGTATATTTCTACGTTGACAGAGTTATTATTTTATTTAGAGCATACTGAGTTTTTACACCTAATATTGTTGATATTATTAAGCCAAGCTCTGATTACTTAATACTCTTTAGTGAACTTAAGGGGAATAAAGTCTCTAAATGCTTTTGGTAATTATTGCACCTACCTGAAGAGCTATTATATAGTGGTCTTCTTACCTGCCAAACACTTGCTGTTTTAACTTGATTTTTATATTGATGAAAATTAAGGCAGTTATCCTCCCAAGGTAACCCTATAAATGAAAGCAGTCGTTGGGTTTGCTCTTTAGGTGATTGGATTAGATTGTCATAATTAAATGTTAAAATATCTTCTGGAAATAATGACTGCCAATGTGCCATTAACCTTTCTTGTTGCTGGTAAAAATGAATAATATTTTTTAGCTCTGTCGCATAAGCCATAGAAGATCCTAAACGCAGAAAATAAATTGATAAGCAATTATCTAGTATTGAACGAGTAGTCCATATAACTTTAGCATTAGGCATAAGTAATTTAATTATCCCTAAGTATAAAAAATTATCTGGTCGTTTGTCAGTTAATTGATCACCTTGGTTTTTAAAGCGGTTAATTTCCGTTAAGTATTCTGAAAGTAATCTATCTTTTTTTCGATCTACCTGTATATCTTCAAGAACATTTTGTGGAAAATCAGGGTAATTATTAAACATTAAACGATGAAAAAACTCTTGCTCACCTCCAATACTGATACCTGAATGTGCAGCTAATATTTGTTCGCAAAGTGTTGAACCTGAACGAAACATACCACAGATGAAAACAGGTGAAGTGCTGCTAGACTCTGTGCTATCTACAGTAGAAAACCACTGCTTATTAAAAGTAGCTATAATACTGTCTACTGTATGTTCAAACTTTATAGCATCGTATGACGGTAGCGTTTTTTTATCTAATTCATTAGCTTGTTGATAATAATGAAACGCAAGATCATAAGCTTTACAATCATCAAAAGCCTTTCCTAGAGCATAACCAACATTGATTTTATCTGACTGAGCAATATCAGAGCTTAAGAAAGCATCTTTTAATTGATTAATTAGTGGGTGCTCTTGATTTTCAATTTTATAAAGATCAGCTTGTCTAGCTAGCGCAGTATAATTTTTAGGATTGATTGTACAAGCTAACTGAAAGTAATATAGCGCTTTATTTCTATTACCTAATTGTTCATATAAATTGGCTAAGTTGTAGCATAAAGAATCTTGTTCAGGATGCTTAACAATAGCTTTAGTGAGAATATCGATGGCTTTATCTGGTTCAGATAAGTGTTCACTGAGAATGGTTGCTACATTTAAAGATACTTCATAATCTTTATCAATACCAATGGCTAATGCTTTATTATAAAAAATAATGGCTTGCTCAAAATTACCCGAAAGCTTTTGATAATAGGCGCAATTGAAAAAAGTTGTGGCATTAGCAATGTTACTTTTTGATTGTTTTTCATATAAGTTTGCTAGATCTTGCCAACGAGACTGAGCACTATAGAGCTCACTTAAGGTATTAAAATAGTTTTTGGATAAGGGTTGAAAGGTTAGCAGTTTAATTAAATGTTTTTCAGCTAATTTATAATTTTTATTAGTGAAACCAAGTTTTACTAATAACTGGTGTATTTGGATATTGGTAGGATCTTGTATTAATAAATCTTCAAGTGCCATTTGGCCTTGGTCTAATTTATTTGAATTTAGTAGCCGTAAAGCATATTCGATTGTAACTTCAGCTTTCATAAGTCCATAATTAAAATTTAATGAGTAAGTAACTTTACTTTATTTCGTTTATTTTAAAGCACTTATTAAAATAAACGAAATAAAGTATATATGATTATATAAAAAAAGAGCCAATGTAATATTGGCTCTTTTATCTAAATTACAAACAAACGACAATTAGAAGCTAATTGTTACACCTGCATGAATTAAACGACCTAGTGCATCATACGCGCCAGGGAATGTATTACCATTACCGCTACCTGATGGTGCATTTGGTACCATTGGTGGCGCCTTATCAAGAAGGTTATTTACACCTAAACGTATTGTTACATGTTCAAACGTGTTAAATGATGCTGCAAGATCTAAGTAGTTTTGAGCACCTAACGTAGTTGGACCTGCTTCAATAGTATTTGATTCAGCATTACGAGTGAATTCTTCAGCTTCACCAAAGTAACGCCATGTTGCTGTAACTGTTGCATCCCACGGAGTTATCCAAGCAGCACGTAAGTTACTACGCCATTTAGGAGAAGGAGAACCACACACTGAACGATCCCAGTAACCTTCACAAGAGTCAATAGCAATACCCGGAGTATTTTGCGTATCAAGTTGCATCAAGTATGTACCAACAAAATTGAAGCGAACCTCACCCATATCATCTAAAGAAAGTTCATAAGAAGCATCAACATCAATACCTGACGTTTCAATAAAACCGATATTACTATTAGTATCAATGATGCTATCTTGTCCAACCCATAATGCACCTGTATTTGCATTACGGTTGATTAAGTCACATGAAGATTGAAGATTATCAACCGCACATTCGTTATGAACAACAGCAGCACCTTTCGATTGAATCGCATCTTCAATTTGAATATTAAAGTAATCGAATGTGATATCTAATCCATCAAGGAAGCTAGGAGATAAAATTAAACCTAATGAAACCGTATCTGATTTTTCAGGTCTAAGATCTAGGTTACCACCAGAAACAGAGTTATATTGACCAGCAGGACTCTCTAAGCTAGAAGAACCATATTGTGCAGCTGTAACACCAGTACGTGCACATTGCTCTTCCGTTAACGTAGGGTTAGGTCCACAAGGATCTGACCAGTTGAATAAACCAATTGATGTTGGTGCAAATAATTCACGTACATTACCTGTACGTACTGCGCGTTGGTAACTAGCACGGAAGCGAACTTCGTCGTTAACAGTCCAGTTAAGTGCTGCTTTATAAGTATCTGTAGACTTGTCAGTAGTACCTTCTACTGAATAATCTGAATAACGATATGCTAGCTCTACACCTAACTCTTGTGCAAACTTAGCATCTTCAATTAGTGGTAAATTAAATTCAGTAAATAAATCTGTTACTGAGTACTCACCTTTAACACCGGCAGTTGGGCCACCTTGACCAGCACCATCACCTGAAGTAAAACCATTATCTGGTTCAAGAGTTAATGATTCTTTACGGTACTCATAACCAAATACAACACCAGCACCAGTAGTGGTACCTGGTACCATAAAGCCAGATTCAGTTAAATCACCCGATACGAAACCAACCATTTGTGTACTTTTTGTATCGCCACGAGAGTATAAGTTTTTAATTAGGTAGTCTAGGGAATCCTGAGTAACAGCACCTTCTTCAAATACATTCCATGGTACACAATCAGGATCTGAACCATCAATAACAGATTGACACGTCGCTACGCCATCAACATCTTTAACATTTAGCGCACGCTTAATGTTCGTTATTGACATTTCATTACGGTAAGTTTCTAAATAAGCAACTGAACCAAAGTTTACTGATGCATCATAAGACCAGTCATCATTGATATAACCACGTAGACCAAGAACAAAGCGTGAAGACGTATGTCTTAAATCATCTTGACGAGGACCACCTTCAACATTACGACGACCAATATAAACGGTTTGACTGTCGCTTGCGGTTAAGCCTTGGCTACCACAAATTGCATCAAATTGTTGATCTGATAAAAGTGGGTTATCACAATTTAAGCTATCAGTTACAAAAAACGCACCTGATGGCGCTATCTGTGCAACACTTCGGTCATCCATATAACTCGCTTCAGCATAAACTTCAAAATGCTCATTAATTTCATAATGACCGAAACCACCAAAGGTTTTACGTTTATCTGGACGTTGATAATAATTTAAAGGACCGTAGTTATATAAGAGACCGTTGCGATCTACAAAATCAGTACCTTGAACTATGTAATCAAAAGTAGCAAAATCGGTAAAACGACCTTCAGGTATAGTACTTGAACCACCACAAACACGCTGACCATTACCATCAATATCCATTGCACAAGCACTGTAATCACGGTTATCTTGTGTTACTGCTTTAATATCACGGTATGTAGCATATAACGTAACATTACCATTGCCGTCAGCAGTATTTCCACCGATAATCAATGAAAAATCGTTAGTATCACCGTCAGTTACATTACTTGAAGGTAAAGGGAAACCAGCCTCAGATACAGCACGCTGCATATCGCTATGGTCATTATTGTGTTGATAGAAGCTGTTTTGGTATTCAAATTGAACACCTTCAAAATCATCTTTCATGATAAAGTTAACAACACCAGCAATAGCATCTGAACCGTATGTAGCAGAAGCACCACCGGTTAAAACTTCTACACGTTCTACTAGCGCTGCTGGAATTTGGTTAATATCAGCACCAGTACCACCGGCTGCAGGTGAACCTGATGGTAATCGACGACCATTCATTAATGTTAGGGTACGTACAGAGCCTAAATTACGTAAATCAACCGTTGCTGTACCTGTTGCGCCATTAGCTACACCAGATGTTTGGTCAGCAAAAATAGCCGGCATTTCATTCAATACATCTTCGATACGAGTAATACCAGAAACTTTAATATCTTCAGCGGATATTGTAGTAATAGGGCTTGTACTTTGGATATTTGCACGTTTAATGCGAGAACCAGTTACTTCGATTTTTTCAATTTGTTCTGCACTTTCTTCAGAAGCAGCAAATGAGGTTGAACTCATTGCAGCCGTTGCGCCTGCACCGAACATTACGGCCAAACGAACAGCTTTCGCTATTTTAGTATTGTTATACATATTTTCTCCCTGAACCACTAACGTGGTTACTTGCAGTGTTTAAGTAAAGTGTTAATCCTAATATTATTTTGCTCTAACGGCAGGAACTAACCTTTAAAATACTAGTACTTAGCGCTTAATAAGGCAACACTAATTGTAACATTTAAATTCAACAAAAGGATAAGCGGAGAAGGGCGGGTAATTTTATTT
>Ga0193951_1001217_pt1 | contig 11501 bp, 27 predicted proteins | sample BB_2_MG_FD_140370 | JGI IMG/M metagenome (GOLD analysis project Ga0193951, IMG submission 140370) | Microbial mat bacterial communities from the Broadkill River, Lewes, Delaware, United States - BB_2_MG | ecosystem: Environmental > Aquatic > Freshwater > River > Microbial mats | place: USA... | reverse complement strand
CGGCCTTCTTTGCCTCAACGGCGGCAATTTTAGGAGGAATTTTAATAGTCGCCTTTAGAGACCGATCAGCGAAAAGAAAGAGAGAATTTGAAGCCACAAAGGCAAAGCAACTGGCCGAAACCAACCGCCAAAAAATAGCAAAGGCCGCAAAGGCGGCCAACTCAGATAAAAAGACCGTTCCACGTGGAACAATTGTAAAATTGCCAGACCCAGAACAAAAAATTGAAAAGGCAGTAGAACATAAATATAAGCTGGGTAACACTCCAATTTATAAAGACGACATTCCCGAGGCAATGGCCAGAGATGGCCGAGGGCGCGCAAACTATGAGATTTACGGCCCAGACGATGAGACAGGCGAATTTGATTTAGTGGGTTACTATAAAAAGGACCCAGACAACAACCGTTTAAGATATGAAGATTGTCAAAAAGAAGGTCAAAAGCCTTCTTTGTTCGTTGCCAATCTTATAGAGCAATGCAGGCTTAAAGGGCTGTCAGTAAAGGACACAAATAAATTTATTCGCAATATCTTAAAAGAGCTGCCTAGCTTTTAAATTAAAAATATGATCCATAGAAAACTAATTATTAGCGTGGGGGCTATGCGATCGGGAAAAAGCTTTGACGCAAATCAGCGGGTTAAGGCCTTTTGTAATAGGGGGGGGGCGGGGCTTATATATAATCTGGGAAAGCCTAAAGACTTTGACGCCGCCGCCGAGGGCGAACTTTTAAGCCTTAAAGATCATAGGCGGCAAATAATAAAGCGGGGAGGCGGCAAAGCTGAGCTAAGCGAATTTAAGCAAGACCCCAGCTTTCTGTATTACCGAGACCCAAAAGGGAAATTGAGAGACTTTAAAAAGTTCGCCCTAGAAAATGCTGGGCAGGCCCTAAAATTTGCGCCAATATCTGATTTTAAAAATTCATTTATCGAAGCATTTTATTTTTATTGTCCTCATACTTTCCTTGTTATTGATGATTGTAAGTCCATTTTTCGGCACGGTGTGCCAGCCGAATTTGAACAATTGTTTTCACGCATCAACCATGCAGGGACAAAAGTACCAACTAAAAATAAAGACTGGATTGCGGCGGGCGCTGATGTACTTCTTATTTTCCACAGCATCGACCAAGTAAACCCAGTTCTCTGGGACTGGGCAACACATCTAATACAGTTCAAAAGCATAGCCGCCCCAGACTTTAGCAAGATAGGAAACCGAGCGATCGAAATACAAGCGCAAAAAAGCTGGGCAGCCCTTGAAAGGCTGCCCAGATATAGTAAATCTATAACCGACCTACACACGACAAAAACAATTTTAGAAATACCAAAATTTTAAAAATGAATAAGGAAGAAATTTTAACGTCTCTAACCGAGGCCCTAAAAGGAAAAGACGGCGCCCATTTTGAACCCGTCCTTTTGAAAAGTTTTAAGTACCTAGCCAAAGCATACGGCGGCGGGGAAAGTGGTGCAATAGAAATTTTCTGGAAACAGCCCGCCCATATCGGCGAGCGAGCGCCTCAAGAACCAGAAATTGCCGCCGAAATTGGCGGCCAGTCAATAGATAAAAAAGATCTTTTAGACGCTCTTTTGCCCAATGTGGCCCAGTATGCTGGGGCGCTGGGTCTAGGGTCTGAGGACGTCGAGAGCGTAAAAAAAGAATTTGAAGTCTACTGTTTAGAGCAAACAGGCGGGCGGCCAATAACTTACTATTGGAGCAAAAAAGGCCAGTACTTTGCTACCCTAGGCGATGAGGGAATAAAATTTGTCCCTATTACCAGCCTAATCAATCTGGGCGGCCTCATCGAAATTTTAACAAAGCAGGCATAATTTTAAAACCGTCTTTTATTTTAAAAGGCGGTTTTTTATTTGCTTATACAAATAATAAATTTCTCCTTTGTATAAGCGAATAACAAATACAAAAAAATTGCAATGGAAGAAACCACAGTACAAGAAAGCCGCCCCAGCCTTTTGGGAAATGTCGCCTCAGTTACAGTAATTCACAAGCTAGATACTGAGGGCTTGATGATGCGGGTTTTATTAGTAGCCGCAATCTATGCAGGCTTTGAAATCCTTAAACTAATCATTGCCAACGCAATCAATAAATAAATTTCATTATATGAAATACATTTATATAGACAAGGGCGGCGGCTTAGCCGATCCCACAGGATATGCCACAGACGGCGATCAATTGGTTTATGTTGGGTTTTCATCAGATGGGGTAAAAGCTCCATATAATGTGCCCAGCGGAAAAATTAAGCTAGACAAAAATCTAGTCTTGATGAGTGTTAAAAATTTTGAAAACTTAGTAAATAATAAAGCTAAAGCTATGGCAAAAGATTATAGCCAAATCACAGGGGCGCCAATCAATAGCGCCGAAACTACGACTGGATCTATTGTAAAATACCGAGAAGAAACGCCAAGCGTTTCTAGTCCCGTCCAAACCCTAGTTATCACTTTGGACGGCTCAGATATGGCCGCTAATACATCGGCTTTGGTATTGATTGGAGACGGCGCACGAGCCGCAGAATATGCGGGGGCGGGTGTGACATCTCAAGCAAATGGAGACATCACGGGGGGGCCCATTGTGCGGGGAAATTTCGGCGTGCAAACGCTAAACTGGCTGCGCAATATGTGCGCAAATGGAACTATCATTTTGCAAGAAATGCAGCTAACTAGTTCGGGTACAAATCCGACCACCTATTTTAGCAAAGGCGTAGTTGCTAAAATGCTTAGCGTAAATCCAGAGGCCAGCGTTCAAGAGAGTAACATTAATATGGATATTACTCAGGACGGTAGCCAGTTCCAACAAAATGTTCGCCGTTTTGCAGATTTCAAATACACTTTGTCCAACCGCACAGCCCTGCGCTTTCTTATCGAATCTGGGGACATCTTGACGATGAACTTTAAGATTAGAGCGGTTTCGGATGTTTACGGAATGCGTCTAGTCTCTCAGAAATAGTATTTTTGCCATGATAGAAACCGCCCCAGTAATTTGGCGGCGGTTTTTTTTTAAAAGTAATAGCATGGGATTTTTTAAAGACCTTGGTCAGTCCTTTACAAATATTATTGGCGGGCTGGGCAGTAACATACAAGCTGGGGCAAACCTCAAGGACGCAACAGCCGAGCAAATAAGGGCCAACGCCGCAATAACAATGCAACAGGCTCAACTACAAGCGGAAAGAGAGAAGCGAAACCAACAAACAACGGTCATTGTTTTACTTATAGTTTTTGGTGTCCCCTTGATTGGCTTAGGCCTTTTTCTAGCACTAAATAATAAAACCTAACACGATGGCAGAAACCAAAAGCGGCGGCAATTTAGCTAATTTTCTAACTGGAAAATTCGACATTGGCGTCATCTCTTCGATGCTCGGCGGGGGCGTCCCTGACAATGTCGAGCCACTAGCATTGCAACAAACAGAAGATAACACTTTTATTATTGTTGCAACAATAATGGGCGGGCTCCTAATGGCTGGGGTTGGCGCCTTTATCCTTCAATCTTATAAAAAATAGCAAGTGAACAACTATAGCAAACTAATCTGGGCAGGAATCGGCGGCGCAATTGTGGCCGCAATCGTAATTGTAATGATGCAATATAAGCGCAGAAAATTAGCCGCCAAGGCAGCCGCTGAACCAGAAATGCCAGAGGCCCCAGCGGCCGAAGAAACTATTTCCACAGCCGAAACCGAAGAACAAACCGAGGAACTAATGTAAAAAAAATCCAAGATGAATAAATATATCATCTGGGGCGGCGGCTTGCTGGCCGCTGTCCTTTTGGTTTGGGTGTTCTTCTTTAGGAAGAAAAACCAGATCGACAGCGAAAACCTAGGATTTAGCGAAATTAGCCCAGACGACTGGGATAAAATGCAAAAAGAATTTGCATTAGGTAACCCATATAAAGAAGCTTTGTTTGACGATCCTAAAGCATCCACACCAGAAACTTTGCAAGCTAGCCTATTGAGATCCGAAAATATTTCTGGAACCCCTAGGCATCTATCTTTTTTAACCGTACAGGAAAGCGGACCTTTTGGCGGCCAGTTTTCACAAAACATAGCCGATCAAATGGATGATATTTACTTTGTGCCAGATTGGCACCCTAATAAAGGTCAAAAAAGGCAAATTGTAGATAAATCCGCCTTTGAAAATATGGTATTTAGCAGAATCAAAGCCTTGCTAAAACCAGAGAGCAAAGAATATACGCTATCTTTGCTAGATCAGCGCTTTTCTTTAGCTGGGGGCCTTTCTAGGCTGCCAGCCAAATACATTGCGACGCCCGCCGCCGCCCTAGCTGCTCAGGCTAGGGCCGAAATTTCGGCTGCATTTGTGTACGATAGAAACGAATCTACAATTGATTATTCAACCGACCCCCAAAAGGATAGGGCAGGGGTTTAACACCTTATAGAGATGGCAAAAACAGCAACCGCAATTTTGCTGGATAATAAAACTATCCAGTACGGACTCATCTTTTTAGTTGCTTTTATCCTCATAAAGGGGTTTAAGCCAGGAACATTTTTAGCCAGTTTATTCTAATATGGAAATAACAAGAGAACAAGCCATTTTAATTGCCGTTGTTGTTATTGCCTTTTTCTGGGCAAATAAACAGGGCTATTTCACGGCTGAAAAAGATAAAGGCGCAAATAAAGACCCTAATGAGACAGGCGCCAAAACAGACGGCTCAGAGGTAAGCATTTCAGATGCTGAGGCGCAAAATAAGGCCCGATCATTTAGGGGCGCAATGCTAGACAATAGCTACAGCGGGCAAATTTTCCAAGACGCTTGCCAGAGCTTGCTAGCTCTTAGCAATGCCGATTTGCAGAAAGTAAGTAACAAATACAATACATTGTTTGTCAATGAGCAATACAATACTTTGCGAAGTGTGTTGCAACAAGAATATGTATTCTTTGAAGAAAGCCAGAAACTTAGAAAGCAACTTTTATCCAAGTTCGACGAAATCAATATCTAATGAAAACTATCTATATCGCTTTAGCGGCCCTTGTTATTATTGGGTTGCTAGCTTACAAAAAAGCTGAGGCCCAGAAAAAAACAACCCCAGAAACCGCAAGCATTAGCGGCGGCAATTCATCTGGGGGCGGCTCTAGTTCCGATACAACCGCCGCCGATCCTTGCGGCCAGCCGTTTCTATCCAGAACTGATTTTGAGAAATTAAACAGTCAAAAAGTATTGAAATCTGGGTCTTCTGGCTGTGAAGTGAAGTATCTACAACAGCGCCTCAACATGGACGGCGCAAACCCAAGGTTGGCAGTAGACGGCCAATTTGGCCCAGCCACAAAGGCCGCTTTGATGTCAGAGGTTGCAGAGGCAAAAAGCAGTATCGAAACGGTCAGACAGCAAAGCGGCGACCAGAGTAAATTTTACTCTGAATACATGGCACTTAATGCCATTCAGAGCGGCGGCGAAATTACTATTTACACATACAACCAAATTATCGCAGATAATGGCTAGTTTTGACAAATATATGCTTTCTGAGCCCCGTTATAGCTTGAGCCAAACAAGCAATAACGGGACGGCGGCGGCGGGCCCGCCTCATCCTATGCCTGAGGATGCAGGCAACTGGACTGGATGCCGTCAAGGGGTTGGAAACCTAGTCGGAACTTATAGAGACGTTTCGGCTTGTATGCTTTCCGATCATCTGGGGCGGCCAGCAACCCAGTCCGATCTTTTGGCCTTGTCTTTTGACGATGTCAAAGACCTTTTTAGGCCTATTTGGCAATCTCTGGGGCTAGATAGTTTAATGGACCAACAAACGGCTAATTTGGTCATGCACATTAGGTTACATTTCGGTAATGTTCGTTTAGTCCAAAAGGGACTAAACGACATGGGCGAAAAACTGGCCGTTGATGGGGTGGGAGGGCCTAAAACTAGAGCTGCCCTAATTAGACAAACCCTAAACAACGGTGCCGCAACCTACAACGCAATTAGGGAACGACTAAAAGAAAATTATGAAAATTCCAACCCTATTTTTAGGAAAGGTTTTCTAAGGATTACAGAGGAGTTTTTTCCAGAGCGCACAAACTATGGGGGTATCTGGGCAAAGCTTTTTATCATTGGCGGACTCTCAGCCGCCGCCTATTATTTTTTAAACAAACTGAGAGCGGAGGAATAGAATAATTCACAAAAAAACAACACACTATGAACGATGTAAAACCATTTTGGAAGTCAAAAACAATTGTATTTGCATTTATTGGCCTTGTGGCTATTCTTGTAGATTTCTTTTTCGGCTGGGGTATTGAACCCCAGATAACAAACGGAATAGACAAGGTCTTTAGCTCAGAGGGCGGCCAGCTTACTGGGGTTAATTGGCTTGCTCTATTTTCGCTTATTTACGCAATCTATATGCGTATTATTAGCGTGGGTAAAGTGACAGGCACAGCGGCAAAGGCACAGGCTGAAAATGTAAATTCGGTTAATAAAATAGTATCCGATATGAAAAAACGCGTATTGATGGTGGAACCAAATTTGAGGGTTCCGATCTTAAAGGATATGCTAGCTACGCACATGAGAGAGGACGAGAAATTAGCAGAAGCAAGGGAAGCCAGCCGAAACTTAAAAAAAGGGGCAAAGGACCCACAAAACAAAAACGGTAAATATGGATTTGACAGATAAAAAAAACCTTAGGCTTATTTCTAAGGATACAAAAACAGTTCTTTTAGGCCTAAACCAACTAAAGGAAGAAAACGCCGTACTATTAGAGTTAGTAAGGGCACTAAAATATACTGTAGATGGCCTAAGGCAGGAAATCAAAAGCCTAGGCCAAAGCAGAAAATCGCCACCACAGGCGCCGCCAATTATTGAAACCAGAACTGAGGAAGTGACCGAGGAAGTGACCGAGGAAGTGACCGAGGAAGAAACCGAGGAGGTAAGCGATGAGTATTAACCGAATAGTAAAAACGGAAAACGGAAATGTTGAACTATATAACAATCTAGTTTATATTTCCTATGTCCCAGCGGCTAGCTATGCCAGGGCAATTGCGGCCAATACGGTCGGAATCTTCTTTGAAAATGAACTACTTTGCACCATTTCAACGGCTAACCAAATTACTTTGGAGCCGCTCAGCGGCGCCGAGGCGCCCGCCTCATTTACCGCAAACGAACTGGCCAAAAGGCTGGGGCTAGATTTTTTTTTTCTAGCTAGCCCCAGCGGCGGCGGGCCTGAATTATTGGAAGCTGAATTTGTAGCCCCAGCGGCTGGGGCTACATTTGTGACAAATTACGTTTTGCCGCTTGACGTGCAGGCCGCCTACACATTTAGGACGGTGGCCGTTTATACCTTGGCTGGCCAAAATCTGAGCGGCTGGAATGAAAGCAACGTAACATGTAAAGTTCTTGGCGATGGGGTAACTTTGCCTATTAGCTCGCCTAATTTGCCTGGGGCTAGTCAAAATAATGTAGCGCTTCCAATACCGCAAAACTTTGTACTTCCATTTATTGGAATAAATACCCTATCTTACAGAGTACAGCCCCACGGGCTCAGCGATCTATTATTTAAAGTTTATTTTCAAATTTTCAAAAGAATAGTGTAATGAAAGCAAGTCAATTGAAAGGGCTAGTCAAAAGCGTTCTTGTATTCGATTATGGAGCGCCGCAAAATTTTATTCAAGGACATGTCTATGAAACGCAAACACAACCAGCTACGGGGCAGCCCTATGTATCGGAGTACTGGGAATGTTTGGTAAGTTGTAGCCAAAACCTACCTACCGAGGGCACTAATTTTGTTAAGCTAGATTTCTCTGGTTGGCAAAAAGAAGATGGAAGTTTCTTGGAAAGCTAGAAATTTCTTATTACATTTGTTTTCGCCGTGGCGTTACGGTGTCAATTATTAGAATAGGGAAACTAAAGGTCGTTAGCTGGGGAGCTAAACGGCCTTTTTTATTGCATTGTGTATGGGGGCGAAAAAGCCCCTACCAATCTGGCAGGGGCTTAGGGGCGGTTACTTCTTTTCTAGTTTTGATATTTCGTTTTGATAAAATCGGTACTCCTTTTTCTCAGAAGGTACCGAAACCGAAATTCTTATGTCGCTTACACTAACTACTATTCCAGTTTCTTTGGGGTCTTCGGGGTGCCAGTTAATAATAACTTTATCGCCTACCTTGAAATCTTTAGCTTTCATAATTTAGCGGGTTTTTTATTCTGGATAAATTTTGTTGGCAATTTCTTCAATTCGTTCTTTTTCGGTCTGGTCCATTTCTGGGACGTCTGGCCATTGGCGGAAATTTAAAGTGTCAAACGAGGTCCATATTTTATATGAAAGTTTCAATTCTTCTATTTCGTTTTGCGTTTGTACGTCTTTAGCAATAGAACATACAAAGACACTTGACCAACTAGAGCGCACTAGGCGCAGTAATTTAGATTCTTGCTCTTTAGTCATGATCTTTTGAGTTAAGCGTTAATAATAGCCAGAAAGTTAGCAGGCTAACGAAGTAGCCACAAAAGAAAAATAACGGCCTTGCATCTGGCATTTGATTTTTTAGAGCAGCTAAAAGGCTGAGCCCAGCGGACAGAATAAAGGGCGAAAATACAACCAGCAAGAAAAATAGTTTTAAAAATCCAATTGCTAGCCCATAGGTTTTGCCTATGGGGGTAGGGGTGTAAATTCGTTCTTTTACCATTTTGGGCGGGTTCTCATCGGCTGAGGGTATGCCCGCCGAGGGGTTATTTTTTGTTTTTTTCATTTCATGCAGTTTTCTGTTTCATAAATTGGGCCCTCATAGAATAGGGCTTTTGCAAAGTATATTTCTTTGTAGCCCTTTAAGGTCCCATATCTAGCCAACTGTATTAAATGGGCGTTGTAATCGGCCCCAGAGCCTTTAACGCTCAGCAAAGACTTAATGGTTTCAAAACCTATTGTTGAGTCAATGCAAAGCACAAAAACAAAGTTTTCTTTTTTGATCCTAAGCAAATAGGGCTTTGTAAGTCTATTTCTTAGGGTTTGGGCCTTGAATAAGTATTCAGTATTTCCAGTAATTGCATACTCACGCAAAAGGCGATCTATTTCAGAAAAACGGCCGTGGCGTTTAAGCGCTTTTATTTTGGCCTTATTTCCTTTTTTCTTTTTCTTTACTGGGGCTATTTCCTCAAAAATAATAGATGATGTATCTAAGCCAATGTCATCGCAAAACTCCTTTGCAAACAAAGGCCATTTGCGGGCGATTCGGTTAATTTTTCTTTTGCTCATCTAGTAGTTTTTTGAGTTTTTCAATAATTTTTTGTTGATTTTCTTTGACCTGCTTTAGGTCGTTTTCTAGGGCGGCGAATTGATAGCCCATGTATCTATCTACTCTATTTATCGTCTTGCTCACAGATTGAAGCAAGTTCGCTAAATTACTGTCATCTATTAGCATTTTTCTTTTTCTTTTAGGTTGCGGGCTATATCCTCAGCCCAAATAAGAGAGTTTTGCAAATTCTCAATTTCTTCTTTTGTGGCGCCGCCGTTGGCAGCGAAATAGGCTAGACGGGTTCTATAGTTTTTTGCTAGCTTGCTGAAAAATTTGCGCATCGATGAGCGCAAAGGTTCGGGCGGGTTTTGGTCGGTTTTCATTGCTTAAATTTTAAGTTGCTCAGCAAAAGACCGCTTTTCTTTATGGATTGAAAAGCGTTGTAGATTGATATAAAATCTTTGGTAGTTTCGCAAGTGCTGTTTTCGTTGTCAAGGTGACTAGGGGGAAACCTATCTAGTACCTCAATAGAAACTCCTTTTTGTTCGCCCATAAATCGCACAAAATTATAGGAGACATTTCTATAACAAAATCTAAAACAATAAGGGCTTTTTAAAACATCCTCAGTATGAGAATTATAATCTTCAAAATTTGAACCCCATATTGGCAAATGTCCCATGTATATACATGGGGTTGAATAGCCTAGATTTCGGTTGTGTATAAATACAGGTGTTCCGATTTTTAGCAATGGGGGCGGGGGTGGTATCTTATTCATTTTGTGTTGTTCTTGGAAGATGAATAGAAGCGCCGCACAAAATAACAACTGGGGGTTCTTCTTTGTCTAGGTATTCTACAATTCTGAAATAATCCCCTTTATCCAGAAATTTTGCCGCTTCTTTGTGCGCCGCCTCTAAAGTCAGTGCGCCGATATAGCCGCAAAAGAAAGGTTTTGTTTCCCAATGATTAGGCCCTAAAGGCAATTGATCTGGGGCGTATTCTATGGCAAATTTTTTATTGTTCATTGTGGTATATTTTTGCTATGATTTGAATTTGTTTAACAATTCGCAGGCGGTCAGAGTATTTAAAAGGCCCGCTATCAAGTGCGGCGAACTTTAGAATATGTTTAGCACGGCGGTTTTTCCAATCTTCGTAAGCTGATAAAGGAAGCTGGGAATTATAGATAAAAAGCGCCGTCGAGATGTCTTTTTTTAGGCGCTGGGCCGTTATTGTTTTTGCTAATGATTCTGGGGTTCTGGTTGTGTAGTCTTTTGGTATCATTCGCTTAGCCATTTAAATAAATTAGAAGCTCTTTTAAGCCAGTTTTGAACCCTGCTATCTATCATCTCAGCTAGTACGGCGTTTTGTTCAAAAGCTCGGCTGGTTTTTTCTAGTAGGTAAGTAGCGTTTTCCCTTATCGCTTCATAATTCCTAAAGGTTACATCAATAGCAGATGCCGCGCCAAAGCTGGGCACACTCTTATCTAGCATTCGATTTAACTCTGAACCGAAAAAAGAATAAATAACAGGTTTGTAGGGCGGCCCTTTGTCCTTTGCCGGGTCGTAGTCGTCAAAATATACTGGTCTGGTGTCTACTGTTTGTGTTGTGACAATTTGCTCAAGCAAACCAACATCCACAACATCAATAACCCTAACTAAAACAACCTTTGCGGCGCAGCCTCCCCAATAGCTGTATAAAAATTCTTGGTCGACTTGGAATTGGAAAGGCCTTTTTATAAGTCTATCGTTGTCCATTATTAAAAGTTATCAAAGTGATCTAAATCTTTTGAATCTTCTTTACTTGGGTCGCTGCCATCAAAAAGCATATACAACGCCCATCTAATTAGCTCAGCAATATTATAGGAAAGTACAGAAACGGTAACCAGAAAAGCGACCCAAAAAGCCACGGTTGCGGCGGTCCCAAATTCAAGGGCCAAACCGTGGCAGGCGTGTACATAGTTATAAATACTTTTCATTCTGTTAATCTTCTAAGCTGATAACAAAGGCGGCTTTTCCAGTCAAAAACAAGTCCTTAAGCTTTTTTTCTGAAAACCGCTGTTTATTGCCTTCGAATGTGCCAGCGCTCAAACACTCGGCAGAAAGTTGAAATTCGCAGTCAAAAGGGCAGAAGCCTACAGAAGTAACCTGCATTAAATAATCTTCGCCGTTAATAGTCCATTTAAAACGATCGCCTTCCTTAATCATAACTTACTTATTTATTCCTTCAAAAAATCCCTATCACAAACATAAGGTTTTATTTTTAATAATCCAAACTTAGGGCTGTTTTTATTTTATAAGTTTTTAGTGCTTATAAATAACGTCCCTTGTTCGTTGTGTTACAAATAT
>Ga0193951_1001216_pt1 | contig 11502 bp, 8 predicted proteins | sample BB_2_MG_FD_140370 | JGI IMG/M metagenome (GOLD analysis project Ga0193951, IMG submission 140370) | Microbial mat bacterial communities from the Broadkill River, Lewes, Delaware, United States - BB_2_MG | ecosystem: Environmental > Aquatic > Freshwater > River > Microbial mats | place: USA... | reverse complement strand
TGCAGATATTCATTGGCAAGTTGATCAAGAAAAGCACGTAGTTGTGGTGAGTTGTGCTATTGATAACCTACTTAAAGGTGCTTCTTCACAGGCTGTTCAATGCTTTAATATTCAGCTTGGATTACCAAGCGAATATAGTTTGCTAGCTCGTAATTGCTAGGTCATAATCACTTGTTAATAATAACCCAGCCAACATATTGAAATTGTTGATTTTGAATGTTTTAGTATTGAACCTAGCATCCAATAAGTAAAAAGATAAGAGAAAAGATAAATGAGCAACCACAACCCTTTAGTTATAAAAATTGGCGGAGCTATTCTGGAGAAATCCGGTGCGTTAGATGCATTGTTAGCGGTGATTGTTAACCTTAAAACTGAGGCTAAAGTGGTATTAGTTCACGGTGGTGGTTGTGTCGTTGATGACATGTTAGCGCAAGCAGGTTTTACCACAGTTAAAAAACATGGCTTACGTGTTACTCCGAAAGAGCAAATTGGATTAATTAGCGGTGCTTTAGCGGGTACGGTAAATAAATCAATTGTTGCCACAGCAAGTAGCATGAACTTATCGGCAGTAGGGTTATCGTTAGCAGATGGCGATATGATTGCTTGTACAAAATCTGAATTAGATCTAGGCGAGGTTGGCTTACCACTGCCTAAATCTAGTTTATTACTAGATGCGCTGCTTAATAGTCATTTTTTACCTGTTGTATCATCAATTGGGTGTTTAGCTAATGGTGATCTAGTCAACGTAAATGCCGATGATGCTGCTGTTGCTATTTGTCAGCTACTTAATGCTGAACTGCTGTTATTAACAGATGTAAATGGCGTAAAAGGTGCTGATGGTGAATATTTATCATCACTTAATAGTACGCAAGCCAAAGATCTTATTGAACAAGGTGTTATTGCTGGTGGTATGACAGCAAAAGTGAATGCCGCACTACAAGCCGCTAATCAATTACGACGAAGTATTACGGTTGCTAGTTGGCAATCGCCAGAGAAAATTCCTAGCCTGCTAAATGGGCAAGGTATGGGTACACAAATATTGTCAGATTAGTGCAGCCGTATTAACTCTTTATTAGAGAAAGTGTTAGATTAATTGAATCGAGAAAAACTTATGTTACAACAAAGCAAGTCACTACAAATTTCTAATTTTTTAGCTGACGATCAGCTAAATAAGAAGCAATTGTTAGCCTTAATTGAGCTAGCAATTCATATCAAAAATAATCCTGCTGATTATAGTCAAGTATTGGCGGGTAAATCTGTTGCGATGATTTTTGAAAAACCGTCATTAAGAACCCATGTAAGTTTTGATATGGGCATTAATAAATTAGGTGGTCATGCCCTTTATTTAGGTCAACAAAATGGTAAATTAGGTGAACGTGAGCGAGTAAGTGATTACGCGAAAAACTTATCTTGTTTTGCCGATGCCATTGTGGCGCGAGTTTTTAGTCATGACTCTATTCAAGGCTTGGCTGAACATGCAACTGTGCCTGTTATTAATGCGTTGTGTGATTTATATCATCCATGCCAAGCGTTAGCTGATTTTGTTACCCTAACAGAGCTTTTTACCGAAGGGAACGCTGCTGATTTGAGCAAGGTTAAATTAGCCTATGTGGGTGATGGTAATAATGTTTCTAATTCATTAATGATTATGGCTGCTATATTAGGTGTAGATTTTACTTTAGTTACGCCTGTTGGCTATGAAGCCGAAGCGGATATGATTGAAAAAACGCGAGTGCTAGCAAATGAATCTGGCGCGAAACTTACTATCACGACAGACATTACTAAAGTGGGTCCACAAGACGTTATTTATACCGATACATGGATTTCTATGGGCGATGAAGATGACAGTAAAAAAGCGCAATTATTAGCGCATTTTGCTCCTTATCAAGTCAATCATGCGTTAATGAAAAATAGCGATGCAAACATTGTGATGCATTGCCAGCCAGCACATTTAGAAGAAGAGATTACGACAGCGTTATTCGATAGCGAAATGTCGGTAGTTTTTCAGCAAGCTGAAAATAGAATGTGGGCGCAAAATGCTGTTTTAGTAAACCTATTTACTAAGTAATTAGTAACACTGTTTGTGTTGGGCTGAAACCCGATAATTTAAGTGTGAGATATTACGCTTAACAATAATTTATGAACTATTTAACCAAATTTAGAGAAAATTAAATGAGTATTCAAAAGAAAAAAATCAAAAAAGTAGTATTAGCTTATTCAGGCGGCTTAGACACATCAGCAATCATTCCATGGTTAAAAGAAAACTATGATAACTGTGAAGTTGTTGCTTTTTGTGCTGATGTTGGCCAAGGTGCAGAAGAATTAGAAGGTATTAAAGAAAAAGCAATCGCTTCAGGTGCTTCAGAATGTTATGTCGCCGATCTTAAAGAAGAATATGTTAAAGACTATATCTACCCAATTCTTAAAACAGGTGCGGTATACGAAGGTCAATACCTATTAGGAACGTCAATGGCACGTCCTATTATTGCTAAAGCGCATATTGAAGTCGCTTTAAAAGTAGGTGCTGATGCGGTATGTCACGGTTGTACTGGTAAAGGTAATGACCAAGTACGTTTTGAAGCTTGTTTTGCTGCCTTAGCACCAGAGCTTACTGTTATTGCGCCATGGCGTGAGTGGGACATGGTTTCTCGTGAAGACTTACTTGATTACTTAGCAGAACGTAATATTCCTTGTGCTGCATCATTAACTAAAATTTATAGTCGAGATGCCAACGCATGGCACATTTCTCACGAAGGTGGAGAATTAGAAGACCCGTGGTGTGAGCCATCAAAAGAAGTTTGGACCATGACTGTTGATCCTATGGATGCACCAGATGAACCAGGCCGTGTAACCTTAAGTTTTGATAAAGGTGAATTAGTTGCTGTAGACGGTAAAGATTTCTCGCCAACAGGCGCTGGTGCTTATGAAGCATTAGTTTACTTAAATGAGAAAGCAGCGGCACATGGTGTTGGTCGTATTGATATCGTAGAAAACCGTTTAGTGGGTATGAAGTCTCGTGGTTGTTATGAAACTCCGGGCGGTACAGTATTAATGGCAGCTTACAAAGGCTTAGAAACACTTATTTTAGATAAAGAATCTCTAAAATATCGTGAATCGGTTGGTCTTGAATTCTCTCATGTAATTTATGATGGCCGTTGGTTTACACCACTTGCTAAAGCGCAATTAGCGTCAGCAGCTTCTTTTGCTGAGCAAGTAACAGGTGATGTTGTTGTTAAAATGTATAAAGGGATGGCGCAAGTTACGCAACGTCGTTCTCCTAACTCTTTATATTCTGAAGAATTTGCAACATTTGGTGCTGATGACGTTTATGACCAAAAACATGCAGAAGGTTTTATTCGTTTATTTAGTTTATCAAGCAGAATTACTGCGTTAAGCAAAAAAAATCAGGAGAAGTAGTAATGGCCTTATGGGGTGGACGCTTTAAAGAAAAAGCGAGTGTACAATTTAAAAAGTTTAATGACTCGTTACCTGTTGATTACCGTATGGCAATACAAGATATTGTCGGTTCAATTGCTTGGGCACAGGCTATTCATGAAGTAGGCGTGTTAAATGATGGTGAGTTAACCCGTTTAGTGGCGGCGTTAAATGAACTAAAAGAATCTGTGGAAGAAAATCCGAAGCAGATTCTACTTTCAGATGCTGAAGATATTCATAGCTGGGTTGAAATTCAGTTAATTGAAAAAACAGGTGATTTAGGTAAAAAGCTCCATACAGGTCGTAGTCGTAATGACCAAGTTGCTACCGATTTAAAACTGTGGTGTAAAGAAACTGGCGGCGAATTATTATTTGCACTCGTTAATTTACAACAAGCAATGATGAATTTAGCTGAACGTGAAAAAGATACGGTATTACCTGGTTATACCCACTTACAGCGCGCTCAGCCGGTAACTTTTGGTCATTGGTGTTTAGCTTACGTTGAAATGTTTAATCGTGATATCGGCCGTTTAAAAGACGCGTTATATCGTTTAGATGTTTCACCACTAGGCTCAGGCGCATTAGCGGGCACTGCTTATCCAATTGATCGTAATGCATTGGCTAGCCGTTTAGGCTTTAGAACAGCAACCATGAATAGCTTAGATGCTGTTTCAGATCGTGATCATGTTATTGAGCTGTTAGCTACTGCTAGTATTTCAATGATGCACTTATCGCGTTTTGCTGAAGATTTAGTTTTCTATAACTCAGGCGAAGCGGGCTTTGTAGAAATGAGCGATTTAGTTAGCTCTGGCTCATCATTAATGCCGCAAAAGAAAAACCCTGATGCATGTGAATTAATTCGTGGTAAAGCCGGACGTGTGTTTGGTTCATTAACAGGTATGTTAACGACCATGAAAGCGTTGGCTCTTGCATACAATAAAGATATGCAAGAAGACAAAGAAGGTCTTTTTGACGCACTTGATACTTGGCAAGAATGTATGGAAATGGCTGTATTAGTTGCTGATGGCTTAAAAGTAAATAGAAGTCGTACGTTAGCTGCTGCTCAACAAGGTTACGCTAATGCCACTGAACTTGCTGATTATTTAGTGGGTAAAGACATTCCATTCCGTGAAGCGCATCATATTGTTGGTGAAGTTGTCTTAGCTGCAATTGAACAAGGTTGTCCACTAGAAGACTTAACTATCTCACGATTACAAGAATTCAGTGATAAAATTGAACAAGATGTTTATCAACACTTATCAATAGAATCAACATTAGATAAACGTGAAGCCCTTGGTGGTACCTCACGCTCACAAGTGGAAAAAGCGTTAGCGACAGGTAACGAAAAAATCTTGAATGAGCAAGTGGTTGGCGCGCCAGGTAAACAGCAAATTAAAGTAGCACTTAAACAAGTAAAACAGCGTTTAAATGCTCAACGAGCTGCTGCTATGTCTGTGCGTAGAGCACGCATGTCAGATGTAGATAAAATACATCAATTAGTGAATGTACAAGCGGATAAAGGTGAAATATTGCCACGAACGCTTGATAATATCATTCATGATGTTCAAAACTTTGTCGTAGCAGAGCTTGATGGCGTTGTTGTTGGCTGTGCTTCTCTTTATATCTATCAAACAGGGCTTGCTGAAATTCGCTCTGTTGTGGTTGATGAATCAGCTAAAAATCAAGGACAAGGTGGCGCATTAGTTCAATACTTACTTGAGTTTGCTTATCAAATGGAGTTAAAACAAATTATTGTTTTAACTTATATTCCTGACTATTTTGCGAAATTAGGTTTTAGTGCCATTGATAAAAGCTCGTTAGCTGAGAATATTATTGAAGATAGTGAACCAACACCAGATAAAGATCCTGCTGATGAGATCGCTATGGAATATATTGTTGGTCAGGGAAAATAGCTGATTCTCTTCAATCAATGCCTTACCGACATGGATGTCGGTACTTAAGTTATGTTTGGAACGTATAACTTGTGCCTCTAAACCTTTTAACTCTCACTGAGTGAGAAGAAACTTATTGGAATTGGTATTACATATAAACTTAAAGAATGAAAACATGAATAATAGCGATCAAAATTACGTTAAATGGTTTAGAAATGCGGCACCTTATATAAATGCTCATCGTGGTAAAACTGTTGTATTAATGTTTGGTGGTGAAGCTGTTTTACATCCTAACTTCGCAAATATTATTCATGATATTTCACTATTAAGAAGCTTAGGTGTCAAACTTGTTGTTGTGCATGGAGCGCGGCCACAAATTGAAGAGCGTATGGCTCAACGTAATATCGAACGAATTATGGAAAATAATATTCGTGTTACTGATGCTGATACACTTAGCGCAGTAAAAGATGCTACAGGCTCGTTACGTTTACATATTGAAGCCTTACTCACCACAGGGCTTGCGAATTCACCAATGCATGGCTCACAAATTAGAGTAAGTACTGGTAATTTTGTTATTGCTAAGCCTATGGGGGTTCGTGATGGTGTTGACTATAAATACACTGGTTCGGTTCGTAGAATAGATTCTGACGGCATAAATATGCAGTTAAATTATGGGTCTATTGTACTGTTATCTCCTATCGGTTATTCACCCACAGGTGAAGTCTTTAATTTAGCCTTAGAAGATGTCGCTGCACAAACGGCAATTAACTTAAATGCTGATAAACTGATCACATTAACCGAAGATGAAGGCTTGCTCGATGAATTTGGTAGCTTGATCAAAAGTTGTAGTGTACGTCGTGTTAAAACCTTACTTGATGACAAAGACTGCCATGTACGTCAGTTATTACTTCGTGCCATTATTCAAAGTGGAGAAAATGGCGTTGAACGTTGTCATTGCGTAAGTTACCAAAGCGATACCGCATTATTACAAGAGTTATTTACGCGTGATGGTGCCGGAACCCTTATTGCGAAAGATCACAAAGAAGAATTATCTACAGCGACTATTGATGATGTTGCTGGAATTTTAGATTTATTGGCTCCACTTGAAGCTGAAGGCGTTTTGGTTAAACGCTCTCGTGAATTACTTGAAGTTGAAATAGACCAATTTATTGTACTTAAAAAAGAAGACATGATTATTGCTTGTGCAGCACTATACCCATACCCTGATGCAAAAATGGGTGAGGTGGCTTGTGTTGCGATACATCCAGATTATCGCAAGGGTAATCGTGGCGGGCGTTTAATCTCGGCTTTAGAAGAAGAAGCTAAACAACAGGAACTTTCTGCAATTTTTGTGTTAACAACGGTAAGTGGTCATTGGTTTCAAGAACAAGGTTTTATTGAGCAACCTATGGATAAACTACCCGAAGGTAAACAAAAATTGTATAACTTTCAGCGTAAGTCTAAAGTCTTCATTAAAGAAATTTAATTTCACCTCGTCCTGAAAAGTAGGTATAAGCTATATACCTACTTCTATTCATTGTACAATACTGCTATCTACTGAACCTGACCTCAGGTTACTCAGCTAACCCTTATAAGAGTTAAATAACCAATGACACCTCATTCAAACCTATCTGAATTAATAAATACCTTAGAGATGGAAATAGCATCATTAACGGAACAAGTAGCGACCCTAAAAAAAGAGCCTGAAAACTTTAATGAACAAGTGATTTTTAAATATATTGAAACGGGAAGTACTGGTAAAACAAAAGATTTTGTTCGATCGTTAGGAGTAAAATCAGAGCGAGGCTCTTTGTTTTCATCTGGGGATGTAACCAAGCTGATAAAAGAGGGAGCTGACGATATTTCACCTGAGTTATTGAGTATTGCACGAACGTTAATTAATACTAAAAATACTGGTAAGCGAAGATAAGTACTCTTTCTAAGCTAAGCCGCAGAGGCTATTGGCCAGCGGCTTAGTTCAGCTGCAATAGATTAACAACAAGCTTTACCTTGTTGTTAATCACTATTTAAAATAATTCTTCAGCTTCTTCTTGTTTTATGACGTCGTTATGCTGAAAAATATCAATACTATTGTCTTCACTAACATATTCAGTTGGTACAGTACCTACCTGAAAGTATTCAAATAAACTGCTTTTATTCGTTTTAGTGCTCAGCTTACCTGTCGCTTTATCTATGCGTACAGAAACAATACCAGCAGGTGGTTCAAAAGGTTCAAACTCAATATCTTCTAACGCTACTTTCATAAAGTCTATCCATGCCGGTTGTGCTGATTTAGCACCTGCTTCAGTACCGGTTATTTGATTCTTCCCTAAGTTGCTATTGTATACTGATTTACCTAAATTACGGCTTGGGTCATCAAAACCTATCCAAGAGGTTGTTACTAAGCGTCGAGAAAAACCAGAAAACCAAGCATCTTTGCCTTCGTTAGTGGTACCCGTTTTACCGGCAATATCTTTACGTTTCAGTGCTCTTGCGCGCCAACCAGTTCCTTGCCAAGGATTCTCTGCTGACCAATCTGCTCCCCAAATCCCGCTATTAAGTGCTTCAGTAATCAAAAAGGCATTTTGTTCTGAAATAGCGCGAGGTGCTGATATTAATTGTGGTGCTATCGTACTGTTCTCTATAGCATCTTCTGCAAAAGTATCGCTGGAATTTAAAGACATCAACTCAGCAGTATTCTCGATGGTTTCCTCTACTAGCTCAGCATTTTCTAAATTATTTTGATTCAATTCAGCAAGGGGATTGTCTAACTCGCAAGGGTCACAGGCTAAAGCAGGGTTAGCTTGAAAAATAACTTCGCCTTCAGCGGTTTCAATACGGTCAATTAAATAAGGTTCAACTAAATAGCCGCCATTGGCAAAGGCCGCAAAACCAGTAACCACTTCTATCGGAGTTAATGAAGCCGAGCCTAACGCTAATGACTCATTGCGAGGTAAATCATCAGGGGCAAAGCCGAAAGAAGACAGATGATTGATCGCATCATCTAAGCCAATACTTTTTAATAACCTTACCGCAATCACGTTTTTAGATTGCGCTAAAGCCAAACGCATTCTTATTGGACCAACATAAGTTTCAGGTGAGTTTTTCGGACGCCAAACAACACCTGTGCTTCTATCCCACTGATTAATTGGGGCATCGTTAATAAGTGAAGCAAGGGTAAAACCTTGTTCTAAAGCGGCAGAATATATAAAAGGTTTAATATTCGAACCAACTTGGCGTTTCGCTTGAGTTACACGGTTGAATTGGCTTTGTTTATAACTGAAACCACCTACTGCTGCTTTTATTGCCCCGTCATCTGGAGATATTGAAATCATAGCAGCACTTGCGACAGGTAATTGACTTAATCTGTATTCGTTGTCTGCAAGCGCACTTACTAAGATCACATCACCATAGTGAAATATTTCATGGGCATTTTTAGGAGGAATGCCTTGTTTTTGATCATTAATAAACGGACGTGCCCAAGCCATACCACGCCAAGGAATAGTCGCTTTCTTGTTATTACGTAAAGTAATACTAACTTCTAGTTCATCCACCTTGGTGACCACAGCAGGAACAAGTGCTTGATAAGAATGGACACTGGCAAGTGCTGTTGAAATTTCTTCATCAGTTAGTGGGTTTAGTGTTGGCGTTGCGTCAAACTTATCATTCGCTTTATTGTTAGCTAGCTCAGGTCTAAGTGAGCTAATAGCACCACGGTAACCATGACGTTGGTCATAACGTAATAAATTACCTGTTACTGCCTTATGAGCGGCTGTTTGTAATTTATTAGTTACTGTAGTGAAAACTTTAAAGCCACTGGTATATGCTTGTTCTTTACCATAACGCTCTATCATTTCTTGATGTGCCATTTCAGCAATATAAGGCGCATTTAGTTCTATTTCTGCACCATGAGGTTTACCTGTTATTGGCGCAGACTTGGCTTGTTGATATTCCTCATCTGTTATATAGCCACTTACTAACATCCGCTGTAAAACTGTTGTACGACGAATTTTGGCACGATCTGGTCGGCTGATAGGGTTATATGTCGAAGGAGCTTTAGGTAAACCAGCTAGCACAGCTATTTGTGCTAAGGTAAGTTGATTTAACGCTTTACCATAATAGACCTGAGCAGCGGCACCAAAGCCAAAAGAACGATGACCTAAAGGTATCTTGTTAACGTATAAGGTTAATATCTCATTTTTGGTTAACAGGTGTTCAATATGGAAAGATAAAAATATTTCTCTAATTTTACGTGTGTAAGTGACTTCTCTGGTAAGGAAAAAGTTACGAGCTACTTGCATTGTTATTGTGCTCGCGCCGCCTTTATCATTACCAGTTAGCTTTCCTAATACCGCACGGCCCATACCAATGGGATCAACACCAAAATGAAAGTAAAATCTATCATCTTCGGTGGCGAGTAGTGCATCTATTAGTTGTTGAGGAATTTCATCGAATGTTAAAGGTATGCGTTTCTTTTCACCAAATTGTGAAATCAATAATCCCTCACTACTATAAATCTGCATTGGAGTTTGCCATTGCACATCTTCTAAAGAATTGATTTCAGGCAACTCACTGCGTAAAGTTAAATACAATATAACGATACTTAAAATACCGATAAATAACAAAGCTAGAACTGATTTAATAATTTTAGATATTGAAAACACTACAATCACTCTATTTATGGGAAAAATTGTCAGATAATACTAGTATATCTTGTAAAACCATGTAATAAATGTATTTATGTGAAAATATGTCTAAAATAATTTCAATAAACAATTTAACGGGTTGTTATGCTAGATAATTTGTGGAAAAAGAAAACAACGATGCTGGTAGGGATCGATATTGGATCTCATGCTGTTAAAGCTGTTTTACTCAGCCAGGCTAGTGACGGTTACGTTTTAGAAGATTTTGCGATAGAGCCAATGTCGCGTGGCTCAGTAGTTGATCGTGAAATACAAGATATTGAAGCCGTTGGTAATGTTATTGCGAAAATACGACAAAACATACCAATGAAAGCCAAAGAAGCCGCTGCTGCTGTTTCAGGTCAAACAGTGATTACTAAAATTATTTATATGGACGTATCACTTAATGAAGAAGAGCTTGCTAGCCAAATTGAAATAGAAGCAGATAGCTTGATCCCTTATCCTTTAGATGAAGTTAGTTTAGATTTTGAAACGTTAGAAGTAAATGAATCCGATCCAAGTAAAGTAAATGTACTACTTAGTGCTGCACGTACTGAGTCTATTGAAGCAAGAGTCGAAGCATTAGAAGCTGGCGGCTTTACTGCTAAAGTGATTGATGTAGAGTCATACGCAATAAGCCGTTCTCAAGACTTATGTTTATCACAGTTACCAGAAGATGCCATGGAAAAAACAGTTGCCATCGTTGATATAGGCGCTACCATGACGCTATTTTCAGTGACTAAAGCGGGCAAGCATTTATACAGTCGCGATCAAAAATTTGGCGGTGAACAATACACTCGTTCAATTGTTTCTTATTACAACAAAACCTTTGAAGAAGCCGAAGAAGCAAAAATAACCAATAATTTACCTACAAGTTACACTTTTGAAGTACTAGCGCCTTTTCAGACTATACTTATGCAACAAATACGTCGGGCAATTCAAATGTTTTTAACGTCTAGTGGCATCAAAAAAGTGGATTATCTACTTGTTTCTGGTGGAACAGCATCTATTGAGGGCATAGAAAGCCTGCTAACTGAAGAGCTTGGGGTGCATACTATCATCGCAAATCCTTTCCATGAAATGGCATTAGGGCAATCGATAGATAAAGAAAAACTTGCTAAAGTAGCACCACAATTAACGGTAGCTACTGGCTTAGCGCTAAGGAGTTTTACACCATGGCATATATAAACCTCCTTCCTTGGCGAGAGGAAGCACTTAAAGTAAAACAAAAAGAATTCTTCACCTTGTTAATTGCCGTCGCTTTATTGGCATTCGCATTAATTTTTGTCGTTAACTTATATTTTCAAGCCCGTGTTGATGGACAATTAACGCGTAATCAGTTTTTAAAGAATGAGATCCAACAACTTGAGATACAAATTGCCGAAATTAGAACACTAAACGATAAAAAAGCTGCATTAAAAAAACGTATTGAAGTGATTGAACAGTTACAGCGCAGCAGAAATGTCGGTACGCAAATTCTTGATGAAATAGCT
>Ga0193951_1001214_pt1 | contig 11505 bp, 8 predicted proteins | sample BB_2_MG_FD_140370 | JGI IMG/M metagenome (GOLD analysis project Ga0193951, IMG submission 140370) | Microbial mat bacterial communities from the Broadkill River, Lewes, Delaware, United States - BB_2_MG | ecosystem: Environmental > Aquatic > Freshwater > River > Microbial mats | place: USA... | reverse complement strand
TAGACTTAGCTTGTATGGAACAGGCAAAGAATTTACAATTGATATTAAGGAAGGCGATACCAAGGTTTTAAAATATGTCATTAAAGATTACAGTGGTAATACATCTGTGCTCACGTTTAGCCTAAAGGGCGAAAAGCCTTTACCGCCTTTAGCGCCATCCCCTGCTAATACCAGAAAAGTAAAGTACAACCAAGCTGTTGAGCTCGATACCTTAGGCATGCGTTTAAATATACCTTCCAATACTTTTTACACAGATATTGACCTGTTTCTACACAAAAAGCAGCAGGATGGACTTGTAGCCCCTTTGTATGTTATCGGAGATAAGCATATTCCATTGCATCGTGCCATGACTATAAGCTTGCCTGTGCCAAATAAGCTATTCGCTTCTAAAAACAAAATTGTGGTTGCTGGTGTTACGTCTTCGGGTAAGCTATACGCTATGGGTGGGGTTTACAAAAGTGGCTTTCTAACGGTTTCGACACGTAATTTTGGTCGATTCACCTTAGCCATCGATTCTATACCACCAGTAGTTAAACTGAAAAATGCACCAGCCAATAGAAATTATGCAGCACGCCAGGCAATCGACATTATTATTTCTGATGACTTGAGTGGTATTGCTAAGTACAATTGTTTTATAAATGACAAGTGGGCTTTATTTGAATATGACGCCAAGCGAAAGCTGTTAATTGGTCAATTTAAATCTATCCCATTTCTAAAAAAAGGCAAGCACAAACTTAGGGTTGAAGTGCTTGATAAAAGAGGTAATAAGACGGTAAAGCACTATAACTTTTCTCGTTAATATTGGTTTGATTTTTGTAGTAGAAGCTGGTCGTAAGGCATACTGGTATAAATGTTTATATTTGTTCGCATTATTGTTTACACGATAACTATATGTTGAGAAAGATTCTTTTTATTATATTGATATTTAAGTGTTTATCTGTTTTTGAAGTGAGAGCGCAGATAAACACCGATCGCATGCTTACCATAGGAAAAAATGCGCTTTATTTCGAAGATTATGTACTAGCAATACAGTATTTTAATAAGGTTATAAAAGTTAAGCCATACCTTTCTGATCCCTATTTTTACCGAGGCTTGGCAAAGTATTATTTAGAAGATTATAATGGTGCAGAAATTGATCTGAACACCTGCTTGCTTAAAAACCCATTTCTAGTTGATGCCTATAATGTGCGTGGTATAATAATGGGACGAAAGGAAGAACATGAAAAGGCCATTACTAATTATTCGAGTGGATTAGATATCGAACCAGAGAACATTAACCTTTTAATAAATCGTGGGAATAGCCTCTCCGTTCTCGAAGAATACAGTGAGGCAATTGAGGATTTTAACCGCATTATTAAAAAGAATCCAACCATGTTGAGCGCCTACCTCAGTCGTGGTGCTGCCCTAACGCACGATGGTGACTCTATTGGAGCACTAGCTGATTTTAGTAAGGTAGTTGAGCTTAATCCGTATATGTCAGAAGGCTTTGCTTCAAGGGGCATATTGTATTATCAAATGGAGCAATATGAGCAAGCCTTAGAAGATTACAATAAAGTAATTGAGCTGAAGGATGATTATGCAGGTTTTTACATGACTCGTGGCGTTATCCGGTATCAGTTAGATGATTTGCGCGGTACTTTAGACGATTTTGATAAAGTAATTGAGTTGGATCCTAAAAACAGTTTAGCCTATAATAACCGGGGTATACTAAGGGCGCAGATTGGTGATAAGAATCGTGCTATAGAAGATTTTTCGCGTGTACTTGCTTTAGATCCAAGTGATTTACTAACGCTCTATAATAGAGCGTTACTGTATATGGAATTAGGGCAAAACCGAAAAGCCTTAACAGACTTAAATATCATCGTTAAGAACTACCCTAAATTTGGAGCCGCTTATTACAACCGTAGTATTGTAAAGCAAAACATGGGTAATGTAAATAGTGCCCAAATAGATTATATGACGGCAGCTAAGCTACAGGCTGATCAGCGAAACAAGAATAATAAGCAACCGGACCAAAACCTGGCTAGTAAGGATAAAAGTGAGAAGGAAGCAAGCGCAAAAAAGAAGAAAAAAGGTACACGAAAAAAGTCGGATAAAGACATACGCAATTACGATAAGCTAGCTGTGCTTGATGATTTTGGTGATGAAGAGAAAGAAGAGCAACTGTTTGAAAGCATCCGTGGTAAGGTGCAGAATCGGAATATATTTATCGATTTGGAACCAGTCTTTGGGTTAACCTATTATACGGGAGATACAATTTTAAGCCGCCCTCGATACTATGAGCAAGAGGTAGAGCGATTTAATAAAAAGGACCTTTACAAAAGCCCATTAATAATTACAAATCGAGAAATTGAAGCTGAAGGTCTAAAATACCTGCGTTTGATTAATCATATTAATGGTATTACTGATGAGTTGCAAGACGAAGAGACAGATAGAGAAGTACTCGTTTCGCGCGGTGTGTTGTATAGTGTTGCTATGAATTATAGTAATGCAATGGCCGACTATAATGAAATACTAAAATCGAACCCAGACCATGTGGTGGCTTTGTTCAATAGAGCATATACACGACATAAGATGGTTGAAATTATACGCGCACTAGAAGAGGAAACGCAAACGCCGAATAGCGTGATGCTGCAAGGACCCATTAAAGTTAAGGGCAGTACTAATGCGCCAAATAAAGATAATGCGGTATCTAAAGTTTTAGATTATGAGCTTATAATTAATGATTTAAATAGAGTGATTGAGTTATCGCCTGAGTTTGAATTTGCTTATTATAACCGAGCCATTATCCACTGTATGAAGCGAGACTTCTTACAGGGTATTGAAGATTTTACGAAGGCAGTAGAGTTAAATTCAGATTTTGCAGAAGCTTATTTTAACCGTGGTTTAACTTTAATTTATCTAAAAAAGGAAGCCGAAGGAACGGCAGACTTAAGTAAGGCAGGAGAGCTTGGTATCTATAAGGCTTATAATGTTATAAAGCGATATGGATCGGACGAACTAACTGGTGATGAAAGTGTAGGAGAAGTGAATTAGATGAAGGTAGAGCCAGATCATATTGATACAGATAATGCAGAGTTTCAAGATGCTTTAAAACTCGTACAACATACAAATTCATCCGTGTTTTTAACGGGTAGAGCAGGTACTGGTAAATCAACTTTTCTACGATACATTTGCCAGCATACGCATAAAAAGTTTGTTGTTGTGGCACCTACTGGTATTGCCGCTATTAATGCTGGAGGGGTGACTATACACTCTTTTTTTAAAGTGCCTTTTCGCCCCATTTTACCCGATGATCCTGATTTATCAACTAAAAAAGGTCGGATATATGACTTTTTGAAGTATAGAAAGGCGCATACTCAAATTATCAAAGAGCTCGACTTGTTGATTATTGATGAGGTATCGATGGTGCGAGGCGATGTACTTGATTTTATTGATCGTGTGTTACGTGTGTATACCCGCAACTTGAATCAACCTTTTGGTGGTAAACAGCTTTTAATGGTGGGTGATGTGTTTCAGCTTGAACCGGTTGTGAGGCGAGAGGACTGGCAGATACTCAATCGTTTTTACCCTTCACCCTATTTCTTCTCAGCCCGCGTGTTTAAGCAAATTCCTTTGGTGCAGATAGAGCTTAAAAAGGTTTACCGACAAAATGATTCTACTTTTGTTAACCTCTTGGATCGCATTCGATTAAAACAGGCGAATGCAAATGATCTGACGGCGATAAATCAGCAATACAATCCATCCTTCCAGAGCCCTATCGATGAGTTTTTTATTACACTGGCTACCAGACGTAATACCGTTGATTACATTAACGATAGTAAGTTAGAGCAACTTAAAGGTGAGGAGTATACGTTTGCTGGCCGTGTTTCTGGTGAGTTTCCAGAGTCGGGATTGCCCACACTGAAAGACTTGGTATTGAAAGAAAATGCACAGGTCATGTTTGTGAAAAATGACATGGAGAAACGTTGGTACAACGGTAGTCTTGGTCGTATTGAAGAGGTCAATGATGATGGGATATCTGTTCGATTAGAAAACGAAGAAATACACTTGGTAGAAAAAGAAGTGTGGCGAAATATTCGGTATAAATACGACGAAAAAAACAACCGCATCATCGAAGAAGAGTTGGGATCGTTTACACAGTATCCACTTAAATTGGCTTGGGCTATTACGGTGCATAAGAGTCAAGGTTTAACCTTCGATAAAGTTATGCTCGATTTTTCAGGCGGTGCTTTTGCTGGTGGCCAGCTTTATGTGGCACTCAGTCGTTGTGTATCGCTTGAAGGAATTGTACTTAAGACTAAAGTGACACCGCGTGATGTAATTGTTAATAATGAGGTTATTGCTTTTTCAAAGGCAGCTAATAATCGAGTGTTAATAGAAAACGAACTGACTAAAGCTGAAGCTCAGGATGCTTTTAAAGGGGCAATGCATGAGTTTGACACGAATGCATTTCAGGAAGCACTTCGCTTATTTGCCAAAGCCAATGCGCAGCAAGAGGTATTGTCGAGTGAGGGAGTTCAGCGTTTAATTGCAATAAAATTATCAAAAATAGTTAGGTTAGAAGCTGACGTGAAGGAGGCAAAGGCAGCACTTAAGCGACAGCAGAAAAGTGTAGAAGAGTTTGCTCGTGAATATTTTTTAATGGCCAATGAGTGCATGGTTAAGTTTAGTGATAGGCCTTCGGCATTGGCCAACCTGAATAAAGCCTTAAAACTTAAACCGCAATTTTTTGATGCCTTACTGAGGCGGGCGGCCCTGCATGTTGAAATGGGAGACCTGGAAAGTGCAGAGAAGGATTATACGAAGGCGCATAAAATTAAGCGTAAGTCGTATGCTGCTTTATATAATCGTGGACGAACAAGATTGGAGCTTTTTAAGTATGAAAAGGCTTACAACGACTTACTTCAGGCCACGCGTGTTAAGAAAGACAAAGCAGAGGCTTATTATTTTCTTGGTGAAGCCTGTGAAAAGTTGGGCGACAATGAAAAGGCCCAGGAGTACAAAAATATTGCTGAACACCTGGGTTATGAAGAGTAATCCGTAGTTGATATTAGTGTTTAGCGTTCTTTGTCTCCAATACTTATATGTGGCATGGTTATATTGTACTTGACTGCCCACAAGCGTATGCCTATTATGGTTACTACCGTTACACTTTCGCAAATGACTTCTGGCACATTAAAATAATGTAAGATAAGGTAGACGATAGCTCCTGAAATACATGCAGTAGCGTATATTTCCTTGTGAAAAATAAGTGGTACTTCATTCGTTAATGTATCACGAATAATACCACCTACAACTGCCGATGAAAGACCCATGATAACAGCTACAGGTGCAGAAATACCAAATGAAAGTGCCTTCTCCATCCCAATAACGGTAAACACACCAATACCGATGGTATCGAATAGAAATAAGGTGTTGCGCAACTTAACCACAACCTTTTTAAAAATAATTGTAATGAGCACACCAGTTAAAATAAGAAAGAAGTAATCGGTTGATTGTATCCATGAAACGGGCAAGTTGCCTAGCATGATGTCTCGCACTGTACCACCTCCTATTGCCGTGACAAAACCAATAAAAATGGCACCAAAGATATCTAGTCGCTTATGTGCTGCAGTAAGGGTTCCACTAATGGCAAATACCAGTGTGCCAATATAATCTAAAGCTAAGATGAGGTCGAAGGAAGGTATTTCCATACTATTCTATTCGTAAAATGGTTTAACATCAACTACAGTCATGCCTGCGGCCAGCGCTGCCTCAATACCCAATTGCCCGTCTTCAAAAACTAAGCAGTCTTGTGGTAAAACATTTATTTCTTGTGCAGCTTTTAAGAAGGTATCCGGGTGAGGTTTGTAACGATCTACATCATCTGAAGTGACGATAGTCTGAAATTGGTGTATAATACCCGTTTCACTCAATAAGCGTGTCGCCATTTTTTTACTGGCACCCGTACCAACAGCCATTGGTAATTTTCCATCGTGTGCTCTAATTACACGCATCACAGGTTGTATTAACTCCACCTTATTCAGGTTTTTCTCAACAAGCTGTTCTTTTTCATCAACCAGTTGTGCTGCTGACACCTTTAGTCCGAATTTAGTAATAATACCCTTACTCAGCTCAAGCACCGGTTGCCCTGTAAGGCTCACAAAATAGTCGTAAGAAAAACTGGCTTTATACTTGCTGCAAGCTTCTATCCAAGCGTTATAATGAACAGGTATACTGTTGACCAAGGTACCATCCATATCAAATATAAGACCTTTGATATGATCTGGTACTTTAATCGTTTGATCTTGATTGAGTTCGTTTAGAATCATAACACTGTTTTTTTAGCGGGGACGAAATTACATATTAATGATGTAAAAATTCATTTTAATAGTTTAACAAAGCCTAACTTTACCTGAACATTAGTGCAGCAAATATGTTTAACCTGAAAATTTAAAAACTTAAGGTATTGTTGCTATGAGAGAGCTAGGATTGGAAGGTATTGATTGGAAACCCATTTTTGATTGGGTGATTCAAAATGGGCTTAAGGTGTTGATCGCTATTGTGATTGCCGTTGTTGGCTTGTGGATTATTAATTCAATTGTGAAAGGCTTTAAGCGTGTTCTTGAAGCTCGTAAAATTGACGAAACCCTTGTGCCTTTTGTAGTTAGCCTGACTTCTGTCACGCTCAAGGTTTTGCTTTTTATCAGCGTAATAAGTTATATCGGTATTCAAATGACGTCATTTATTGCCGTCCTTGGTGCTGCTGGTTTGGCAGTGGGTATGGCACTGTCTGGGACACTACAAAATTTTGCAGGTGGTGTTATTCTCCTCATCTTAAAACCATTTAAAGTAGGAGACTATATTGAAGCGCAGGGGCATGCTGGTGTGGTCAAGGAAATTCAAATTTTTAACACTATACTCACCACTTTAGATAATAAAATAGTGATTATACCCAACGGAGGTTTGTCAACAGGCGCAATGACGAACTATACCAAAGAACCAACGCGCCGGGTAGATATTACTTTTGGCATTGGTTATGGTGATGATATTGACAAGGCTCGTAAAATAATTACGGAAGTGGCCATGAGTCATGATCTTGTTCATAAAGATCCAGAGGTTTTTGTAGGGCTGGTTGAGTTGGGCGATAGCTCAGTTAACTTGGCTAGTCGTTTGTGGACCAATACTGCTGATTATTGGACAGTGTACTTTTTTATGATGGAAAATGTTAAAAAGGAGTTTGACAAGCAAGGTATTTCAATACCCTTTCCTCAGAGAGATGTGCACATGCATACTGTAAAGTAAATTGAAATTGTAATAACATGCTGCACAGGGCGGCGTATTTTTTAAACTTGATATAACAACCTAACACATGAAGAAAATGATGAGCTTTTGCTTGTTGCTGTGTACAATTGCAGTAACTGGGCAAACGGCAGAAAGTGATACCATTAAACATTGGAAAGTTGGAGGAACACCATCCTTAACTTTCAATCAAGTATCACTTACCAATTGGGCTGCAGGGGGAAAAAATTCCATCGCTGGTACTTTTTTGCTTAATATGTATTTCAATTATAAAAAGGAAAAGTTAGCCTGGGACAATACCATAGATTTAGGTTATGGCTTAACCAAACAGGGGAGCGATAACATGGTGAAAACAGAAGATAAGCTATACTTCACATCTAAATTGGGTTATAATGCCGGTGAACATAGCAAATGGTTTTATACAGGGCTACTCGATTTTAAAACACAAATGGATGCTGGGTACAATGATCCACCAGACAATACACTAAAACTATCGGAGTTTTTATCACCTGCCTATGTTAATTTCTCGCTGGGTATGGATTATAAACCAAATGATAATTTCTCTCTTTATTTATCGCCACTAACGAGTAAGATGACTATTGTTATGGACGATTCTTTGTCTACAGCAGGTGCGTTTGGAGTTGAGTCAGGAGATAATTTGAGAAGTGAATATGGTGCTTCGGTCAAAATGATAGCTAAGAAAGCTAATCTCATTCAAAATGTGGATTTTAGTACACGTCTGGATCTGTTTTCTAATTTAGGTGAAAATCCGCAAAACGTTGATGTGGATTGGGAGTTGGCTTTTAATATGAAAGTGAATGATTACCTAAGTGCTATCGCATCGTTTAATATGATTTATGATGATGATATTAAATATATTAATGAGGCTGAAGAGACCAAAGGTGCAAGAGTTCAGTTTAAACAGCTTTTTGGTTTTGGTGTAAGTTATAAATTCGGACGGTAGCTTTTGCTAATCTCGGATGATTGCCCTGATTGCCTTTGTGTAGTCAGGGCTTTTTTATTTGCGTAATGGTTTTAATAGATATTCTAGGCCATTGAGTTTAATCTCGTATAAGGTGTGCAATAACATGCCCAACTTCCCTTCTGGAAAGCCTTTTTGATGATACCAAACTAAATAAGGTTCAGGAATATCGCATAAGATAAGTCCTTTGTATTTTCCATACGGCATGCGCATGGTGGTTAATGTTACGAGTATTTGAGTATCCATAGATTGCTTTTGTGGGGTAAAAATAAGCTTTTGAAATCATAATGCCCCTACCTAAGGGGGAGTTTTAATGATCATATTTGCTCAGCATAGCTCGTTGTTCCTTTTTACAAATTCCTATAAAACATCAATATTTATAGGCGATTTAAGCCATTATTTTTTTGTGGAACTGGTGTTGATCGACCAGTACGAAAACAAAAACCGTCCTATAATAGAGTTTTGCTACTATAGAACGGTTCCGTTGCTTTTGTATCCTTTATTAACTTTAGAGCAGGTCTAAAATTAGATCGCTTAATGGACAGTTATGGTAAGTCCAGATCAACATTGTTGCGGTAATCACCAATTAAGTGCTCCGAAAAATGATACCAAATCATCTTTTCAAAATACGGTGAATATTGTGAGAAGCCATGGCGCACGTTCGGGATAATCATTAAATCGAAACGTTTGCGAGCATCCATTAGTGCTTTAGCCACACGCATGGTATTCGCCGGGTGTACATTGCTGTCTATCTCACCATGTACCAGCATTAAATGCCCTTTTAGGTTTTTTGCAATTGAAGGGTTCGTTGGTATTTTGCTTTTATAAGAAATATCATATTCATCCTCTGTTGCTTGCACTTCTGTTGAGTCTTTTACCGCTTTCTTTATTTTTTTCTTTACCTCTTTAACGCCATGGTGCGTTTCTCCCCACCACTTGTTGTAAATGTTGTTATCGTGGTTACCAGCAGATGAAACGGCCGCTTTGTAGAAATCAGGATAAGCAAACATGGCAGCTGTGGACATAAAACCACCACCACTATGGCCAAAGATACCTACACGATTAATATCAATATAGTCGTAACGGTTAGCCAATTGCTGCATAGCAAACATATCATCTTTTAAAGCGTAATCGCGTAAATTATCGTAGCCATAAGTGTGATAGTATTTATGGCGTTTAGGGCTACCTCCACGATGACCAACAGATACAACAATGAAGCCTAATTGAGCTAAGGCTGTATTATAGCGTGCTGTAACGGTAAAGTTGCGGACGACAGCTTCTGTTTGTGGTCCAGGGTAAACGTATGAGATAACCGGATACTGCTTTGTGGAATCAAAATCAAATGGTTTCCACATTACCCCATGTAGATCGGTAACGCCATCATCGGCTTTCACTACAAATTTTTCAGGGAATGACCATCCTAGTTCTTTAATACGACTGAGGTCCATGGTTTCCAGTTCCAATATGACCGTACCATTCTTATCACGTACAACAGCCTTTGGTGCTTGGTCTACTCGCGAATAATTATCGACAAAATAGTTGGCATATTTATCCGTTTTAGGCATACTAAAGCGGTGGTTGGCCTCCTCAGGAGTAATCAGGCGCGTGTTACTTCCATCAAAATTAGTGCTGTAGAAAATGTCGTAATAGGGATCAAAGCCTTTCTCCTTACCATAGGCTGGATAATACAAGGTGTTAGAAGCGGTATCAATACGAGCCACTTGACCAACAACACAATTGCCCTTCGTAATTTGGTTTTTGAGGTTTCCATTGGCATCGTAACGGTACAATTGCCCCCAACCGGTGCGTTCCGACCACCAAATGAATTCTTCACCTTCGTTGATGATGTGTAGCTGATTCATCTGATCGTTAAAATAAGGCTTTGACTTCTCACTGAATAGGGGTGTCACAGCACCCGTATTGGTATTAACCTTAATCAGTTCTAACTCATCGCAGGTACGTTTTTTACGTATTACAAAAAGATGGTTTGATGTTTTAGCGGGGAGATAGGGTCTGATGCTTTGATCCTTCCATTTATCGACGTTCGGTTTTGTCCATTTTTCTGATGCGAGATCATAAATAGCTAAGTGAGGTTGTCCAATGTGTTCATCACCTGGCATGGCATATTTGTAGGTTTCTACTTTAGGTCGTGGGTCCGACACAGAGTTGATCACCGCCATTTCTTTTACCTTACGCATATCGTAACGTGTGGTGTAGAATTTTTTCTCATCTTTAAACCAACCTACATAAGCCTTTAGGCGTTTGTCTGATACAGTGTCGCCTCCATTGCCTTGGTAGCTAAACCAGCGTTCTCCATCTGTTGTTAACTGTGTTTCTACACTATCAGCATCATTGGCTTTCATCATATAGAGGTTGTGCTGGCGAGCAAATACAATGTATGTACTATCTGGCGAATAGCTTTTCCATGCCTCTTTTTTTTCCTTTTTAACCGAATCAATTTGGCTGACCCATTTTGTTTTTAAGTTGTAACGAAATTTCAGTTCATCCATTTCAAAGGTAAAGCTTGATTTACTGTTTTTTTCAAACTCTAGTTTCTTAATGGGTAAATCATTAACATTGTAGGGCTTGTGCGTAATGGCTGTAACCTTCGAAGCAAGATCATTATTATCGAACAAGGGTTTTTTACTGCGTTTCTCAGGATCAACAAAGTAAAAGTGTTTACCATCTGCAGTTTTGTAGCTGTACCAAAACAGGTGACTGTTCTCGATCCAATTCGCTCTAACACTGCTCGATCCGGTATATTTCTTCACATTGCTTTTGGTGAATTTGTTAGCCAATTCAAAATTAGCTTTCTGACCATAAATAGTGGTGCTTGCCAATATTACAAGGCAAAATAGTAGTAGCTGTTTCATATAATGTACGAATTATTGTATGCAACGAAAATAAGTAAACTTTCGAAGGCTGGATATGATTTATCTTACGTTTCCTTGTGGTGAGCTTATTTTGTAAGTAAATCGTTGAAAAACCAAAGCGTTATTCAATTGCTTTGCCCATTCTTGCAAGGTCTAGGTTTTTATGACTTTTAAGAGTAGATTCGTACATCACTTTATAGTAAAAATAAAGGCCGCTTAAGAACTAGAGTGGTGAACCGGTATTTATTTGAGAGTATGATAATGAAGCAATATATGAGTGGTTTTATTGTGTTTTTTGTTCTTGTAGTCATCTTTATTAGTGTACGCCAGTGCAAGACTAAGTTTGTTCTGCCCGAGAAGTTTAAG
>Ga0193951_1001213_pt1 | contig 11508 bp, 11 predicted proteins | sample BB_2_MG_FD_140370 | JGI IMG/M metagenome (GOLD analysis project Ga0193951, IMG submission 140370) | Microbial mat bacterial communities from the Broadkill River, Lewes, Delaware, United States - BB_2_MG | ecosystem: Environmental > Aquatic > Freshwater > River > Microbial mats | place: USA... | reverse complement strand
CTCACAAAGGAACCAACTTTCAATGAATAAGAACTTTAAAAGCCCCTTATTCCCCTTGTTTCAAATTATTTTTATTAGTATGAGTGTGTGGATTATTACCTTTTCTATTGTGAATAAGCCTCTTGAGACAATGATTGGTGCGGGGAATATCGTTATTGGTTTATTTACATATTATGCAAGTAACCGCATAAAAAGAAGAAAGAGAAGTAGGTGAAAGTACCCGAAGTGTAATGCCTGTATTTAATGTGTTCCTATTGCTTTCAATATCAAAAGATATGAGGTCTTGAAGTGTGGGTGTTTATTATGTGAAGTGTCTATATTATTGCTTTGTTTGTGAGAGTTTGTGCAAGAAATTAGATCGGGTTTATTACTTTTCCTACTTCTGAATAAAATCTTCTAGTATTACCATTTTAAAAGCTATCCCTTGTTTAGTAATCATCTGTGAATTAACCTACTAAAAACACTATGCTGGTGAGGGAAAACTTTAGTAGGTTTGTTTCTGGTGGGAAAATGCATTAGGCATATACTGTATTATTATGGAAATATTACATATTATTGTGCACGTAAAAAGCCTATGATAACGCAGGAAAACATGAATAAAATACTAGTGCTTGATATTGAAACAACTGGTTTTCTTAACCAAGGTGGCAGTATCGTTGAAATTGGAATAGTGGAGCTTTGTCTTGAGACAGGACATGCCGAAATTGTTTTTGATTCATTGCTGAGAGAAGATATATTAACGGCCAAACACCGTGAAGCGCCAATGGGGTGGATCTTTCGTAATTCGGATTTAACACCCGAAGAAGTTCGAAATGCACCACCTGCCGCTCAGGTTTTATCTCAAGTGCAAGAGCTTCTTGATGCCTATCCACTGGGCTGTACGGCCTATAATAAACAGTTTGATTTTGGCTTTTTAAAAAGTAGAGGCATAAATATTAAGGAGTTGCCATGTCCGATGGTATTAGCCACCGAAGTATGTAAACTGCCCAATAAAAATGGATACGACAACTATAAATGGCCCTCTGTTGAAGAAGCTTGGCAATACCTTTTCCCTTCAGTTCAATACAATGAACAGCATAGAGGTGCAGACGATGCCAAACATGAAGCTTTAATTGTGCATGAGTTGTATAAGAGAGGAGTATTTCTGTTGAATTAGCTGACTGATGCATGACCTAAGAAGTAGTAATATGTCAATGATCGAGCTTTTTAGCAGTTGCATCGCCAGAGGTGTTTTGTAAGCTCAAGTAATGTGTACTTTACTAATAAAACAAACCTATGGTGTAACAGAAGTCTGAAGATTAAATCACTTAATAATATTTATGGCATATTGATTTTGAGAAATTGCCTTCAAATTAAGGCTGTTTACTGTTGAATTTATATTTTTGCCCTTACACACATTAAATCAATACATTTTAATGCGGAAAGAAGAAAATGATGCTGAGCTTTTAAAAGGAATTGCACAAGGCGATGAATTGGCCTACAAGGAGCTGTTCCTTCGGTATTATGCGCAATTGGTCGTGTTTGCCCGTAAGGTAGTTAATGATGATGATCTGGCTCGTGAATTGGTACAAGATGTAATCGTTGTTTTCTATGAGAAACGTAAGGAGATAAAGATTCATTCCTCTTTAAAAGCACACCTTTACCAATCGGTTAGAAACCGTTGTTTGAATCAGATTAAGCATTCTCAGATCCGTCGTGATCATCATGCTAATATCTACCAAACTAAGAAAAATGATGAGGCTTATGTTGAAGATAAATTGCAAGAGACCGAGCTAGAGCAGCGCATTCTCGCTGTAATACAAACTTTACCTGCGCAGTGCAAACGTATTTTTGAAATGAGTCGTTTTGATGGTACTACAAATCAAGAAATTGCAGATAAGCTTGATTTGTCAAAGCGAACAGTAGAAACACAAATAAGTAAAGCCCTTAAAGTATTACGTGTTCAATTGGCCGGTTATCTCGATGTATTGGCGCTGGTTTTTTATTGGATATTAAAATAAAAGATAAAAAAATAAAAAAAGGATACGTGTTATATAAATTTGGTTTGTCTTAATGGATGACACGCCGTATTAGTGTAACCCTTAAAAGGATTTTAAAATGGAATTTGTTTTTCAAATATTAGCCGATTTACTTTCTCCTGTTGACGAGACAAAGGTAAATGCTGAGAATGCCCAAAAGGCAGAAGACGTTAAAAAAGAAGAAGCAGTTGAGATGGTGGAAGAGGTGAAACCAGAAGAAACAAATCTGTTTGGCATTATGGATTTTCACTAATCATATAGTTGTACTACGTGTATTGTACTGTATGAAAATTGAAAAGAGATGATAATTACATGAAAGAAGTAGATAAACATATAGATGAATTAATTGTAAAACGTCTTTCGGGTGCATGCTTACCTGCGGAGGAAAAGCAATTAGAGGAGTGGTGTAATAACTCACGGTCTAATGCCGCTTATCTGCGCGATATGGAAAAGGTGTGGACCAAATCAGAAGGGCTAAATGCGTATGACTCCATTGATGTGGAGGCTGATTTTGAGTTGTTTAAAACAAAGGTAGGCTTGGGTACTAAGCTTGTAGTTATGAAAGGACTCAATCGTTCATTTATGCGGATAGCCGCAGTATTGGTGCCGGCAATAATGTTTGTAGCAGCCTATAGTTTGTATCAGACTACCCCAGGTTTTGGAAAATGGCAAGCTTTTAATGCAACCGATGAGGTGAGTGAGCTGGTGTTAGCTGATAACTCAGAGGTTACCCTTAATAAAAACAGTAGACTCGTTTTTGAAAAAGCTTTTAATGGCAATGAACGAGCCTTAAGGTTGAAGGGTGAAGGCTATTTTGAAGTGACCAAGAATCCAACCAAACCTTTTGTAGTAAAAGTTGGAGATGCTGAAGTGCGTGTTTTAGGAACAGCCTTTAATTTAGATGAGAATCAAAAAACAGGTGATGTTACTTTGTCTGTAACCGAAGGGCGTGTATTATTTTCTTCCGACAGTGAAGAGCTTGAAGTGGCGGCAGGTGAAATGGCCTACTGCATTAATGGCAAGATTCAAAAGCAAGCACTTAAGTCTACCAATTGTATGGCATGGATGACGGGCTCAATTGATTTTAACAAAGCATCGCTTAATGAGGTATTGGAAACCCTTGTTGATCATTTTGAGGAAGTAGAGCTGATAGAAAATAACGCGTTAGAAACCAAGCATCTTATGACATCTGAATTTGAAAATCCTTCATTGGAAGATGTCTTAGTGGAATTGCGTATTCATTTCGAGAAAAAATTTGAGATTAATGATAACAAATTGGTCATCTCTGATTAATTTCGGAGGCGATTAATTTTTTATGCCAACAGTCTTAAACCACATATATAAAAGCACATTTATTATTTTGCTCATGACACTAGTTGTAGTTAGTGTTCATGGGCAAAGTGTTTTATATACCCACGTTCAACTCTCTTCTGAAGTGGGATCTACTGAACAGTTTCTTAATGAGATTGAAGCACAGACTAATATCAATTTTAGCTATAGCAGTCGACTTTGCTTTCAAGATTCAGTGAAACTCGCCCTTACGTCGGGCCACATTCGTGAAGTACTCAACGAGTTATTTCTTCAATGCCCATCTAGCTATATCGTACGGGGTAACAAAGTGATTATACAGCCAATTAAAGGCAAAGGAAGTAAATTTGTTATCAGCGGTTATGTACTCGATCAATCATCTAAAGAGGCTTTGATACAGGCAAATGTATACGATCCAGATTTATTGTTGGGAACCGTGAGTAATAATTTTGGATTTTATAGTATTGCATTGCCTGCAGGTTTTGTTCAGATCAGCAGCTCCTACGTGGGGTATAAAAGCAAGCACCATTACATCAACCTATCGTCAGATACTATTCTAAATTTTAACATGGTGCCCCGGGCCGATATTGAAGAGGTATCAGTGGTGGGTGACCGTGTGCCAGATAATGTAAAGAGTACGCGAACTGGAACGATTAATGTGCCAATTGAGCAAATAAAGAATGTACCCGTTTTCTTGGGTGAGGTTGATGTTGTAAAAAGCATACAGCTTCTGCCTGGTATACAGAGTGGAGGTGAGGGGTTTAGTGAGTTGTATGTGCGTGGAGGTGGTCCTGATCAAAACTTGGTATTAATGGATGATGTACCTGTATATAACGTCAGTCATTTATTTGGTTTTTTCTCAATTTTTAATGCCGATGCGGTTAATAACATTACCGTTATCAAGGGGGGCTTTCCTGCGCGTTACGGAGGGCGCTTATCGTCAGTTGTTGACATTAGAATGTACGATGGCAATAATGAAGAGTTTAAAGGTGTGGCCAGTGTAGGACTTTTATCCAGTCGCATTGCTGTTGAAGGACCACTTGTAAAAGACAAGTCCTCCTTTTCTTTATCCTTTAGAAGAACCTATTTTGATATGGTTACGGGGGCATGGCAACTTAGAGAAGCTGAAAAAAGTCGGTATTATTTTTATGATTTCAACGCAAAATTTAATTATAAGCTATCTGATCGCGACCGTTTGTATTTAAGCGCTTATGCTGGTAAGGATCAGTATGGTGTATCTTATAACAAGCAAACAGTATTGCTTGGCGATTCTGATGCAGGTCAAAAGCAAACAAGAACGACCTTTGATGAAAGTGATGTGGGGTGGAAAAACTACGTTGGAGGTATACGTTGGAACCATGTATTTGGGAATAAGATGTTTTCAAATCTTACACTGACCTATAGTAATTATCGGTTTTACATTAATCAAACGATGAACTATGTTGCTGACGACACCTGGAGCGTAGGTAAGCAAAATTATTACAGTGGGATACGTGACTTGAGTGCCAAGTTGGATGTGGATTACATGCCTTCGCCTAAGCACTATATTCGGTTTGGAGGAAGCGCAGTGTTGCATACTTTTTTTCCAGGTGTTGATGTGGAACTAAGGGAGATAGCGGGTGGTGAACCCATCGATACTATTTTTCGTGAAGAGCTGTATCGCCCAGAATTTAGAATGTATTTAGAGGATGATTTTCAATTATCATCACGGCTAAAACTAAACATAGGGGGGCATTTTTCAATGTTTAAAGCCGAGTCTAAAATGTATTGGTCTGCCGAACCTCGCTTGTCCGCGCGTCTTTTATTGCGGGAGAATCTGTCACTAAAAGCTGCCTATAGTCAAATGACGCAATACATGCACCTGTTGCGTACGGCATCGGTTGCCATGCCAACCGATTTATGGCTTCCTGTATCGGATAGGATTGCGCCTATGCGGGCCATGCAAACGGCTTTGGGTTTTGAATATGAATTTGGAAAAGGCTTTAATTTATCCATAGAGGCCTACTACAAAAGGTTAAGTGATATACTTGCCTACAAAGAGTCTGCCGGCTACTTTGATTTTGCATCCAACTGGGAAAACAAATTAACTTCGGGAAAAGGTAAATCAATGGGTTTTGAGGTGCTTTTGCATAAAAAGTTTGGTAATCTATCGGGTTGGCTGGGGTATACCTATTCTAAATCAACCAATACTTTTGATGATTTGAATGGAGGTAAAGCGTTTCCAGCTAACTTTGACCGAACGCATGATTTATCCATCTATTCAACCTATAAATTCACTGAAAAAGTGGATATGGGTTTAACTTGGACATTTGGCACGGGTAATCCGATAACTCTACCCGAGACAAAATACTATGCGCCAACTTTACCAACTCAAGAACAGGGTTTTTCCGCCAAATACAATCAGTTTATCAGTCAGCGAAATGGATATCGTATGCCCAATTTTCACCGTTTAGATATTGGCATTAATTTTAAGAAGAAAAAGAAATGGGGCAGCAGATTGTGGAGCTTAGGATTAATGAATGCTTATGGGCGTCAAAATCCTTTTTTCCTATATTTTTCTGATTCAGAAGATGTGGAGACCGGTGATGTAACCAGATCATTAAAGCAATTTAGTTTGTTTCCAATCCCTATACCTTATGTACGTTATACTGTAAATTTTTAAAGATGCAGAAATTTAGATACATCGCATTACTTCTGTTGGTCTTAACGGCTTGTGAAAAGGACATTGAAATAGCTCTAAATACGCAGGAAGATAAATTGGTGATGTATGCTTTTATGTATCCAGATAGTGCTTTAAAACTTCATTTTAGCAAAAGTCAAAGTATTCTATCTGTTCCTAATTACAAACAAGTAGAAAAAGGTCGGTTTAAGCTGTTTATTAATGACGAAATACAAGGTGCCTATATTTTACCAGTTGATACGGTGTGGAGCTCGTGGAAGGAATTTAAGTTTGAAGCTGGTGACCAAATTAAAATTGAAGCTTTTGAAGTGGGTGGCGATACCATAAAAAGTGAAAGTTTTATGCCAAAAGTGATCCCACTATATAATATGGATACGATGACGGTGACCAGACACATCAATGAGCTCGGTTCGACAGAGGTTCTGCGGGCCAGGGTTTCGTTTGATGATCCTGGTAGTGAGCTTAATTATTACCAACTTCATGTAGTGAGAGAGGGCTGGGGAACGATTGGTGCAAAGCCCTACTACACACGAAAAGTTATCATGTACGATAAGGATGATCCCGTTTTTACGCAAGGTGATCCCGGTGGTAGCTTGCTTCAAGGGCTCGATTTTCAAGGTTTATTTTCAGATGGCATTTACAATGGCTTAAACTACCGCTTGACTTTCAATATCTCAAGAGACAACTTGTTTTTTGATTATTATGAGGATAAGATTAAGATAACAATTTACCTCTATCACCATACTTTTGATTATTACGCTTATTATAGATCGAAGGTGTTAGCTGATGGTTATGATGGTTTTTATGAAGGATTGCCCGTGTTTGAGCCCGTGCGTATTCATAATAATATTGATAAAGGACATGGTTTATTCTCTGGCATGAGTTTCGATGCAGATTCATTGGTTTTCTATAAATGATCAACTTGTCAGCTTTGTCTGACATTTCAGCGCTTATTCGTATTATAATTTGTGAAGAATGTCACGATATTAAGTACGGCATATATTTTGATATGCATTGTGAAAATGTGTAGTTTTACAGCTTATTTAAAAATGTTAATATATAGATATTATGGCTCTATTTGGAAAAATGGAGAATACAGATTCTCCACAAAATAGCAATAAGGATATGACAGATACAGAAAAAGTTAAAGTATTAATCGTTGGTTCGGGACCTGCTGGCTATACAGCCGCTATTTATGCTGCTAGAGCTAACCTTAGTCCGGTAATGTACGAAGGGTTGCAGCCTGGAGGACAGTTAACGACCACTACAGATGTTGAGAATTTCCCAGGGTACCCTAAAGGTATTACAGGGCCTGAAATGATGGAAGATTTAAAAAATCAAGCCGCTCGTTTCGGAACAGATATTCGCTTTGGCATTGCTACAGCTACTGATTTAAGTCAGCGTCCTTTTAAAGTAACTGTGGATGGTAATAAGGTTATTGAAGCAGAGGCTTTGATTATTGCTACAGGAGCTACTGCAAAATACCTTGGTATCCCAGATGAAACAAAATATGCGGGGTCAGGCGTTTCGGCTTGTGCTACTTGTGATGGTTTCTTTTACCGTGGCAAAGACGTTGCTGTAGTAGGTGGTGGCGATACGGCTTTAGAAGAGGCCATGTACCTAGCAGGGCTTTGTCGTAAAGTATATTTAATTGTACGTCGCGATGTATTTCGTGCGTCAAAGGTGATGCAAGAGCGTGCCAAAAATACAGATAACATTGAGATATTATGGAAGCACCAAACCAAAGGGCTTTTTGGTGACGGTGTTGTTGAAGGGGCTACTTTAGTAAAAAACATGGGTACACCAGAAGAGGAGGAAGTGAAAATTGCCATTGATGGTTTCTTTTTAGGTATTGGGCATAAACCAAATTCAGATATTTTTGCCGATTACATTGATACCAATGAAGTGGGGTACATTAAAACGGTGCCAGGTACTTCTAAAACAAACGTAGAAGGTGTATTTGCTTGTGGAGATGTGCAGGATGATCAATATCGCCAGGCGGTTACAGCTGCTGGTTCTGGTTGTATGGCTGCTATTGATGCCGAACGCTTTTTAGCTGAACAAGATTAAGAGCATATAAAAAATATTTTGAAAAGGGGTAGCTTTGGTTATCCCTTTTTTAATGCAGGTTTGCTCAGGATTTAATGGCTAGTCTACTATTAAAAGTGACGAATCCGTAAAAAATTATGCTGAAAGTTGAATAAAAGATGATACATTTGTATGATGTATTAAGAAATTGTTATTAATGGACGAGTTATTTGGAAAAATAGGAACAAGTCAAACGCTTAGCCAAAAAATTGAACGTAAGATTGAAGAGGCTATTCGGGCTAAACGCTTGATTCCTGGCACAAAGATACCTTCAGAGAAAGAATTATGTGAGAGTTTTGCGGTTAGCCGAACGGCCTTACGCGAGGCTTTGCGTCGCTTAAGCGCAAGAGGTTTGATTGACATTAAGAAGGGAAGTGGTATGTACGTGTCCGAACTAAAAATTGAGGATGCGATCAATTCGCTGAACCTCTATTATGATATGAAGTTCGATTCGAGTCTGATTCGTCAGATTATTGAAGTGCGCCGTATATTTGAACCAGAGGTTGGTCGCCTAGCTGCAGCTAATCGGTCTGATGAGAACTTGCGTTTGTTACAAGAGAATTTAACGGAGCTTGAACGGTGCGATTCAGATAACACACAATTGGAAGTTGATCTCATTAACCGTTTTCATATGAACATGGCTAAGTCAACAGGTAATCCAATCGTTATGATTTCGATGGAGCCTATCTATTCCCTCTTGCCACGAATGCGCAACATGATTTATGCAAATATTGAAGGAGAGAAGGAGTATACCTTAAGGTTGCAAAAGGAGATATATAATGCCGTAGTTGAGAAAGATGTAGAGCGATCGTATCAATATACTGTAGAGTTGCTTGAGCGAAATATGGAAGTTTACGATAAGTATTTCAAAGGTACTTATTAGCGTATTTTGTAACCACATAAAAAAAAGCGGGATATTATTTTTATAATGTCCCGCTTTTCTTTTTTATAGATCTCACATCTATTTTTTGTAAGCCTCAATGGCTTTTTTAACTGACCCATGTTTCAGTAATAGATCTTTAGATACGTCATAGTCGAGCTTTAGCTCTTCCATAATCATTCTTGATCCACGATCGACTAACTTATTATTGGTGAGTTGCATGTTAACCATTCGGTTGCCTTTTACTCTGCCAAGTTTAATCATTATTGATGTGGTAATAATGTTTAGTATCATTTTTTGAGCAGTGCCTGCTTTAAGGCGCGTGCTGCCGGTAACAAATTCTGGCCCAACAATGGCTTCAATCGGAAACTCACTCACCTCAGCAACCTGGCTACCTGGGTTACAGGTGATGCATCCTGTTAATAATCCATTCTCACGGGCTTCTTTAATGGCGCCTATAACATAGGGTGTGGTGCCTGATGCTGCTATTCCAATTATCGTGTCTAGTTCATCAACTTTATATTGTTGGAGCTCATCCCAGCCCTTTGTGGCATCATCTTCTGCTGACTCAACTGCTTTTCTAATGGCGGTATCACCACCAGCAATAAGTGCAATGACCATGTTATCTGGTACACCAAAGGTGGGGGGTAGTTCAGAAGCATCCAATACACCAAGTCGACCACTGGTGCCAGCACCCATGTAAAATACACGACCGCCCTGTTCCATGCGTTTAATAATGCGTTCGACTAAGGCTTCTATCTGTGGAAGGGCTTTATTTACCGCAATATGTACTTTTGCATCTTCACTGTTGATGTTGGTAATTAATTCATTAACAGTCATCTTCTCTAAATTGTCAAAATGAGATGATGACTCTGTTACGCTTGTTCGTTTGTTCTCTTTACTATTTGTCATTTCGATCATTTTGATTGGTAATGGTATTGTGCCAAACCATCCATTGGTGCTTGAGAGATAGTACCCAATTTTAGTTCGTGTTTGTTCAGTGCTTTTTCTAACTGAGCTCTGAAATGGTGAGCAATATTTCCCGTGAAATTGATTTTTAGCTTTTTAATACCCTCATATTGGAGTAGATTACGTTTGATAAAATCGTCAAATGCACCACTTACCAACTCTTCTAATTCTTCCAAATGAATGTGTTTGGATAAGAATTTGGTGTATTGTGCCAAATAGCGATTAGGTAGTGTCTTTTTATATATCCGATCTAGTATCTCCGCCCGATCAGTTTTGTATTCGCTAAAAAATAAGTCTATAATAGCTTGCGGTAACTGATTTTTTAGAATATCACCCATCAGCTTCTTGCCTAATACAGCACCACTGCCTTCGTCGCCAATGATAAAACCCAACGGTGATACATTTGCGATGACTTTTTCGCCATCGTAATGGCACGAATTTGATCCCGTTCCTAAAATGCACGCGATCCCTTCAGTCTTTTGACAAAGTGAACGGGCAGCACCTGTTAAATCACTTTCTATTGTGATGTCTTGAATACCAAAGAATTCCACTAAAGCATCTTTTACAATGTTGTTTTTTTCTTCGTTAGCGCATCCCGCACCATAAAAATGGATCGCTTGAGGCTTTACGTTATTTAAGGTATATTCCTCTTTTAAACTTTGCAATATTTCAGCTGATGTTTGATAAAAGGGGTTTATGCCTTTTGTAATACATGTACTGTGTGAAATAGGTTTGTCGGCCTGTAAACGCCATTCTGTTTTGGTTGAACCACTATCTGCAATGAGTATCATCATGAAATTATATGATATGTATTGTATTAAGTTTTGTTATCTTGTAAGCCCTGATAATGCACGGTTTGATGCCTGTAAAGTGCTGTGTCATTAATGGGAGTAGTGCAAATGTAGAAATAAAAAGATTAGAAATCAAGAATAACACGTAAGATGTATGACAAAAATTTGAAACTTGTAAAAAACTTTCTATTTTTGACCCACGATGATATTCTTAGGATATTAATTAAACACTATGATTAAAGTGAAGATTGGCGTAAAACAGATTTTTTTGGTAAGTGTTGCTTTACTGTGTATCGCGCCACTGAGGCTGCAAGCAGCTGGAGTAGATACGCATGAGAGAAACACCTTAAAGACGTTTTCAACTTGGGAAAACCCCTTGAAACAATGGGAACATGTAGGGGATATTATACTAAAGAAGGTGAGTGTTAGTCACGATAAACAGTCTGTTGTATTTAAGTTTTCTAAAGCCCTGTCATACATTCCGTGGCGGTCGGCAAATGAAGCTAAATTTAAAAATAGCCTCTCTGAATTATTAAAAGGAAAAGCGAAGGATTATACCATTCATGTTTACACCAATGGCTTTGAAATTGGGGACTTAATCCCCAATAGAGATCGTCTTGTCGAGAACATTTCCAAAAATAGATTGAGTAAAACGGGGTCGGGATCTAAATATATTTCCAAGTTAGACGAAGAGTTGTATGACAAAGGACTTGCTTTAAATCATATTGCCTTATGGCATAGCCATGGCTGGTATTACGAGTCGAAGTTAGATCG
>Ga0193951_1001211_pt1 | contig 11528 bp, 10 predicted proteins | sample BB_2_MG_FD_140370 | JGI IMG/M metagenome (GOLD analysis project Ga0193951, IMG submission 140370) | Microbial mat bacterial communities from the Broadkill River, Lewes, Delaware, United States - BB_2_MG | ecosystem: Environmental > Aquatic > Freshwater > River > Microbial mats | place: USA... | reverse complement strand
TGATAATCATCCGTATTTTTACGAATCCACTCTGCTGTCACCGAAGACAAAGAGGACTCACCTTCTGAATCAAGGATAATGGGACTGGTCACCGTTGAATCTGTAATAATGACTTCTTTTTCTTCGTAACGGTAAGTCAAATATAACTTTGAATTCCTGGTAATAGGATGACCTGCTCTGATAGCACCACCGATCCGGTTATCGTCGTAATCATCATATTCCCGCTCTGACTTATAGACTTCGAAACCAAGAGTCCAGTTGGTATCAAGAAAATAGGGATCGGTAATTCCGAGAGAATAAGTGGTACTACTCCCTCCCAGAGAACCACTGACTTTCAGCTTTAATCCACGACCGAGAAAATTGTCCTGCGAGATAGAACCTTGTGCAATCAATTTATCGACCGAAGAATAGCCTAAACCAACAGAGAAGGTACCCGTGGCTTTTTCTTTAACTTCGACATCAAGAACGGTCTGGTCTTCTGCCGAACCCGGCTTGTTAGTCACATTGACTTCTTCGAAATAACCCAGGTTGCGGATCCGCCGGTTGGTCTCTTTGATTCTTTTTGCGCTAAACTGATCCCCCTCTGATAAAACAACCTGACGACGGATAACTTTGTCGCGTGTTTTTGTGTTTCCACGAATTTTAATCCGTTCGACAAAAACCTGTGTCCCCTGTTCAACTTCTAAGTTTAAGTCGATTAAGAGCTCTTTTTTATCCTTGGATGTCAAAGGTGCAACGTTAGCGTAGGCATAACCATTATCAGCATAAAAATCTGTCAGACCGAGAATACTCTCTCTCACCAAGGAGCGATTAAAGATATCCCCTGATTTAAGCTTTACACCTCGCAGCAGTTCTTCTTCCGTACGCAGCATATCTCCGGTAACAGAGACGCGACCCACCCGATACTGAGAGCCTTCATCAATTTCAATCAGAACATCGAGATATTCATCCTCTACGAGTGTCACTTGAGCGGGCTTGACTTTGACATCCTGATAACCAACATCACGGTAAGCGGCTTTAATCCTTTCAACATCGATTTCCATCGTATCTTCAAGATAAGCTCCTCGACCTGTCAGCCAAGAGAGAAACCAGCGTTCACGTGTTTCGATTTTGTCGATCAAGTCACCTTTATCAAAAACAGTGTTGCCGATAAACTTCAATTCACGGATTAAAACCTGCTCACCCTCTTCGACTTCAAAAGTCAATGTCGCTTCATTTTTGATATCGGTTGCCATGATCGGTTTAATCTTTGCGGCGTGATATCCATCTTCAATATAGGCATTCTTAATTTCTCGAATGCTATCCATGACTTTGGTACGATTATAAAGCGACGGTGTTCTTATCTTAATCAGTGGACGAATTTTATCATTTTTTAATTCTTCGTTGCCTTCAATCTCAATCCTACGAATCAACGGCAACTCTTTCACAACATAAGTTACAATTTTTGCCCCCTGAACTTCAGTCAGTTCAGCAGCGACATCTTCAAAATACCCTAGGGCAAAAATATCATGCAAAGCTTGATCAATATCGTCCATACTGATCTGATCACCCACATTCAACGAGACAGCAGCCAAAACAGTCGAGGATTCAACCCTCGTGTTTCCCTCAATCAATATATCCGAAACTTTGAAGTCGACTGCTAAGGTAATGGTTGCAAAACTCAGCAAACAAAGTGTCATTATCAGTTTTTTAAGCATCAGTGGTCCTCAGCTGGAATCTCAATTCAAAAGGTGGATTATAGGGAAATAAAGCGGCAACATCAATTTAAATTGTCGGCGGCCAAGGCCCCGTCCTTGAGTTCAAGAACGCGATCCAGACTAGCGGCAAGAGGACCATTATGGGTTACAATAATCATCGTCAAACCGCGAACTTTATGCATATGGTTTAACAACGCCATAATTTCCTCAGAAGTTCCACTATCAAGATTACCGGTTGGCTCGTCCGCCAACAACAAACGTGGTTCACGGACCAAAGCCCGGGCGATAGCAGTCCTTTGTTGTTCCCCTCCAGACAAAGCACCAGGTTTATGCGTTAAACGATGTCCCAAGCCAACCTCTTCCAACATTTTAGTTGCTTTAAGGGTCGCATCATTTCGCTTAACTCCTCCGATCAAAAGTGGCATCATCACATTTTCTAAGGCGCTGAACTCAGGTAATAATTGGTGAAACTGAAAAACAAAACCGATTGTTCGGTTACGAAAGGCATCGAGGTCCGAGCCGCGAAAATCAAAAAGACTTTCGCCCTCAAAAAGAATTTCACCTGATGTTGGTTTATCCAAACCACCGAGCATATGCATCAATGTTGTTTTACCTGCACCTGAGGTTCCAACAACAGCAACTCTTTCACCGGCACAGATCTTTAAGTTGATGTCATTCAACACTTCTATCGTCCGTTCAGGAGTCTTGAAGTGCTTACCCAACCCCACAACTTCGATCATGACCGAATCACTCATAGCGCAAAGCCTCAGCAGGGTCCATCCTAGAAGCTCTCCAGGCTGGATAAATTGTCGCCATCAACGAAATCGTCAAAGCCATAACCATAACCGCAACGACATCCGTTGTAACAATTTCAGAGGGAAAATGTTCCATGCCGTAAACAGCCTGATCAAAGATTTTTATTCCGAATGTCTGCTCCAGAAACTTAATCACTGAATCAGCATAGTGTGCCAGTAATATCCCCAAGCCTGTACCAAGACCAGTCCCGACGGTTCCGATGATAAAACCTTCCATCACAAAGATCTTCATGATGCTTCTGGCATTCGCACCCATCGCCCTTAGAATCGCAATATCACGGTTTTTCTCCATAACAACCATGATAAGAGTGGTCGCAATATTGAAAGCCGCCACAAGAACAATAATCCCGAGAACGATGAATAAACCGAGTTTTTCTAACTTGAGAGCAGAGAGAAATGACCCGTAGATTCCCTGCCATGAACGAATGACATAAGGAAAAGCGAATTCATCCGACAGGGTCTCAGCAACCTGCGGAGCCTCATCAAAGAGATCAACTTCGAGCTCAATGCCACTGACGACACCCTTCATATCAAAAAAACTCTGAGCGATATTTATAGGGATATAAGCATAAAAGCTATCGACGAGGCTGCTCTGTTTTTCAAATATTGCCATCACCTGAAATGGCTTCATCTTAGGGATCATCCCAAAGGGGGTGACGGTAAACATCGGAGGGATAACATTGATTGAATCGCCGACAGAGACACCCAACGTACTGGCCGTATCGAGGCCGATGACAATCCCGGGTCGACTGCTCTCAATATTAAAAAAGGGAGTCAGTATCGGCTGACCATCAAGCGTCAACAGTTGTTGATTGAAAACCTTATGGTTTCTATCTACCCCTTTGACACTGACCGCAGCGACATTCCCCTTGGATAAGAGCATAGCCTCTTTAGAAACGAACGGGCTGGCCGACACAACATGCGGTATCTGACCAGCGCGATCAACAATACGTTGATGATCCTCGATCCCTTCACCAAATTTCTGGACAAGGACATGAGGAACATTTCCCAGAATCTGACGTCTAACACCATCAGTAAATCCAGTCATCACCGCTAACACTAAGATCAAAGCGGCAACGCCAAGAGTCACCCCCGCGATAGAGATAAAGGAAATAACTGAGATGAACGTCTGCTTCCGTTTAGCCCTCAGGTAGCGGAGGCTGACAAACCATTCATATGACATGGGACTCCGTCTGGTTTGAACTAACCGACTTCAGGGCGCATCTGCGGAAACAGAATAACGTCACGAATCGATGCAGAATTTGTCAATAACATAACAAGGCGATCAACACCAATCCCTTCACCTGCCGTTGGAGGCAAACCATATTCAAGAGCTCGAATATAGTCTTCATCCATTGCGTGAGCTTCATCATCACCCGCCGCTTTTTCTTCAAGCTGCTTGAGGAAGCGCTCTTTCTGGTCAATGGGGTTGTTCAGCTCAGAGAAAGCATTGGCCAGTTCCCGGCCAACAACAAATAGCTCAAAACGATCAACAACATCAGGGTTCGCATCATTCTTACGAGACAATGGAGAAATTTCGGTCGGATATTCAGTGATAAAGGTCGGCTGCCAGAGGTTAGGCTCTGCAACGACATCAAAAATCTCAGCCAATAGCTTGCCGTGGCCAATATTGTTGTCAGGTTCCAGGCCTAAAGTATCGGCATAGGCTAAGGAACGTTCACGGTCTTCAAGAACAGCCATCTCAACCTGACCATATTTAACAATGGCCTCTTTCAGCGTCAATCGGTCCCAAGGTGGAGTTAAATCAACATCTTTATCACCGTAAGGAATGACAAGGCTGCCACACACTTCTTTAGCGATATGGCAAACCATCTTCTCAGTCAGATTCATCAGATCATGGTAGGTCGCATAGGCCTGGTAGAATTCGATCATGGTAAATTCAGGATTATGACGGATTGAGATGCCTTCATTACGGAAGTTTCGATTGATTTCAAAAACACGATCAAAACCACCGACTACGAGCCGCTTAAGATATAACTCTGGGGCAATACGCAGGAACAAATCCATATCAAGAGTGTTGTGATGGGTCACAAAAGGCCGTGCCGTGGCACCACCGGCGACAGGCTGCATCATCGGAGTTTCTACTTCGAGATAATCATTATCCACCATGAAATCCCGCATCAGGCTGATAATCCGACTACGCTTTTTAAATGTTTCACGGACATCCGGATTGACAATCAAGTCCAGATAACGTTGGCGATAACGGGTTTCGACATCAGTCAAACCATGCCATTTTTCGGGCAGTGGTAGCAGAGATTTAGTCAGAAGACGTATTTCACTGGCACGGAGGGAAAATTCATCTGTTTTCGTCCGGAAGGGAGCGCCAACAACACCAATGATATCACCAATATCGTACTTCTTAAACAATTCAAAGGACTCTTCGCCAATCTGATTACGGGCGACATAAACTTGAACACGACCGCTGCCGTCCTGAAGTTGCAAAAAAGCCGCTTTCCCAAAATCGCGACGAGCCATGACTCGTCCAGCAAGGCGGTATTCAACGTCAAGTGTTTCCAGCTTATCTTTATCGTCATCCAAATGCGCAGCATGAATTTGTGCTGAAGTGTGCGTCACCTGAAAATCGTTGGCAAAAGGGTTTAGACCTGCGGCCTCAAAACTATCGATTTTGGCCCGCCGTTGTTGCAACAGTTCGTTTAACTCTTCCATGTTATTAAGTCCTTTTATCCTGACTGTACACCTATATCTGCTGATAGCGCCGAATTGACATCGGTCTCTTCAAGCAAATACAAGATTCAAAAACTAGCATATGAGTGCCGCGCACGATAACCCTAGACAGCCACATCCGTCAAGGCAGAAAGGCTGTTGATATTGCTTCTTTTCTTCCGATTCAGTCCGTTCACAGATAATCATGAATCAGAACAGAGAGCAGCACCAACAGATCGACATACACACGCCAAAGCAACCTGACATATCTTTTTTATTTGGCAATGGCTTCATCAATGGATCAAAGCTGTTCAAACCGTGTCAAAGCATTTTTAAAGTCAGCAGGCATACGGCAGGGTTTACGTTGTTCATAATCAAAACAAACTAAAGGAGTCTGGCCATCCGCTGTCAACTCTCCCAGGCGTTCGACACGATACTCAAGACAAAAGCTTGAACGCTTAAGCTCAGAAACCCGGACGCGGATCACCAACTCATCGCCTAGAAACATCTCCTGACGGAAGAATACGTGAGCTTCAGGCATAATAATTCCACACCCACCTAAGTCAATCTCAGAATAGGGGCCAAGCTCTGCCAAAAAAGCAATACGTGCATCTTGAAAAAAATTCAGCAGCGCAGAATTGGCAACGTGCCCACCATAATTGATATCAGCCACACCGACACGATATGAAAATTGAAACCTGAACTCACCCATAACAGAAGATACCCTTAACCTGCGATCATCTTTGGCAGTGTGGACAATAGTAGGTGGATCGCTGCCCTAGTCGCGTTGATTTTATCGAATTATCACAATTTGGACATTTCTCACCATCACGACCATAAACCAGCAGCTGCTGATCAAAATAACCGGGACGACCATCGCTCTGACGAAAATCGCTGATTGTTGTTCCGCCAGCGACAATTGCTTTTTTTAAAATTGTTTTGATGGAAACAACAAGCTTCTCGTAGCGCTTTAGACCAATTCGTCCTGCTGAACGAGCCGGATCTATCCCCGCTTGGAACAAAGCCTCATTCGCATAGATATTACCAACACCAACGACGTTTTTCTGATCCATGATAAATGTTTTCACGGCTTGTTTTTTTAAGCGTGAAGTCTGATACAAATATTTAGCGGTAAAATCATTAGCAAGAGGTTCCGGTCCTAAATTGACGAGGCATTTATGTTTCTTTGGGTCCTCCGAAGTATAGATAAACATGCCGAAACGTCTTGGGTCGGTGAAACGCAAGGCTTGACCATTCGTAAAAATCATATCCACATGATCATGCTTCTGCTCCGTCATATCGGCTGAGATGACTCTTAACACCCCCGACATCCCTAGATGGATAATCAATGTTCCCTGATCACAGTGCACGAGTAAATATTTAGCCCTGCGCTCTACAGACAGAATTTTTTGCCCCGGGAGAATATCTCTCAGGTGAGGGTCTAGAGGCCATCGTAGCTTCGCAGTGCGTAAGACCAACTCAAGAACAGTTTGTCCGACAATGTGCGGAGTAATTCCACGTAAGGTTGTTTCTACTTCTGGAAGTTCTGGCATATTAGTATCTGATTTTTTGTTCGACCTGGTCAAAGACAGAAAAGTTGATCGTTGCAGGGTCACCTGAGAAGTCATCTGCACCAAGTTTCTGTGCAGAATGATAATACCACTGACCTTCATCCTGAATCAGTAACGCAGATTCGTAAAAAAACATTGATTGGTCACTGGTTTCTAGTTCCATGACCAGCAGACATTCGACACGCTTGTCATCCAATATTCGCTGGGCAGAGCAATACCAGTTTTTTATCGTAATATCTGAGAGTTGCTGTTTGGCAAAACAAAGATAATCATCACAACTGGAAAATTGCTGAAGGAATGGTGAATCTTCATGATAACTCTGATAAACAGCCTTAAACTTGCCTTGCTGAAGCGCTTCAAAACGACTTTCGAGAAAATCCTGCACTGTCATTCTTTGATCCTTGGGTCAAGAGCATCACGGATACCCTCTCCTAATAAATTGTAGCCAAGTACTGTCAGCAAAATTGCTAATCCGGGAAAAACAGAAAGCCACCAAGCGCTCCCCAGTGTCTGCTTGCCAGTAATTAACATGTTCCCCCACGAGGGCGTTGGTGGTTGAACACCGATACCAAGAAAGGACAAAGCACTTTCTGTCAGAATAGCACCAGCAACACCAAGTGTCGCAGAGACAAGGACCGGAGACATTGCATTGGGAAGAATATGTCGAAAGATCAGGCGGACATCTGTCGCTCCAAGAGCTTGTGCCGCCAGAACAAAATCACGCTGACGTAAACTTAAAAACTCTGCCCGAATCAAGCGTGCAACCCCCATCCAACTGGTCAAACCAATAACGATCATAATATGCCAGATTGACGGTTCCAAGAATGCGATGACAGCTAAAATCAGGAAAAAAGTCGGGAAGCAAAGCATGATATCAACAAAGCGCATAACAACAGAGTCGATCCAGCCCCCATAGTAGCCCGCTAAAGAACCTAGGATGATCCCAATTAACGTTGATATCCCAACGGCAACAAAACCGACCAATAGAGAGATTCTAGCTCCATACAGCATACGAATCAGAACGCTACGCCCAAGGTCATCAGTCCCCAAAGGATGAGTCCAACTTGGTGGCAACAGACTCTGACTAACATCAATCGCGGCAGGATCGAGACTGGATAACGAAGCGGTTGCGGCCATAATGAACATGATCAGGACAATAACAGCACCGACTAATGCCATTCGGTTCTGCCGCAGCCGCCGCAAAACAACATCACGTATAAATGAACTAGATATCGTGGACATAATCAGCTGAATTTGATCCTTTCAACGTCAAGCACACTGAGAACTCCCTTTTCCTTCAAAATATCAAGCAACCTGTCAAGGCGCGGATCATCAGAAGAGATCTCGCTAAAATCAATAGCGTTATGATCCACAACCGAAGCTTTTTCATAGGAAGTCTCGGGAGCCTGAGGAACCTCTTTCGGTTGATTGTTTTTTAGTGCGGTTTCTATGTCCGCTTCAGCAGCCAGAACAGGTAAAATTTTGCACCCCGTCGCAAACTGCAGATCATCAATCAATTTTTTGTTCGTCGGATCTGTCATCGCCATGCGCAACTGTTTATCACCAGCACGACTCATCAACTCAATGGGCACAACCATTAAATCGAACATACGTTCAAACGGCATCAATGACATCAAGTCGGGTGAGATTGTAAGTTCGACCAATGAAACTCTGGAGTACTTCTCCTGTGTCTCCAAAAACTCCATAATCGTTTCTTCCGGCAGATAACCCATCTTAACCAGTGCACTACCGATTCGGCCGCCAAGATTTCGTTGCATAGACAATGCGGATTCAAGCTGAAATGGATCAATCAAACCAGCTTCTAACAACATTTCACCCAATCTATTTGCGTTCAACTGCATAAAGTCCCCCTATTCCTCATAAAAATCATTCTGCATGTTTGTTCTGCTGACGAATACGTGGGTCTGCCAAGGCATAAGAGATATCAGCCAACAGATTACCCAGCAGTGTCAATACTGCACCGATAACAAGAATCCCCATAATTAATGGATAATCCCGCATCATTACACCATCATAAAACAGCTTCCCCATTCCAGGGATAGCAAATATGGTTTCAAAAATAACACTTCCCCCGATCAAGCCAGGAACGGACAACCCTAGAATAGTGATCACTGGAAGCAGAGCATTACGTAAAGCATGTTTATAAATTACAGTGCGTTCTGCCAGGCCCTTTGCCCTGGCAGTCAAAATATAGTCCTGACGGACAACTTCTAACATATTTGAACGCATATAACGTGAAAAGCCAGCGAGCCCACCAATAGCAGACACAAAAACAGGCAGAATCAAATGATTAATACGGTCTAGAATTTGATCTCCCCAGCCAAGATATTCATATCCCAGAGATTTGAGTCCAGATACAGGCAGCAATCCCAGACGGACACCAAACCAATCCATCATTAATAATGCCAACCAAAAGGAAGGCATGGCAAAGCCGGTAAAAACCAAAACAGTCGTGGCTCGGTCAAAGCCAGAGTTCCGCCGAATTGCGGAGATAATGCCCAATGGAACCGAGATCCCTAAAATAAAGACAATAGACAGAACATTAAGCAAAATAGTAACCGGAAGTCTTTCAGCAATTTTCTCCAGAACGGGACGTCGATCCGTTGCAAAGGACTCACCGAAATCCAATTGAACAAGCCGCCCCAACCAGCGACCATACTGAATATAAAGAGGCTGATCCAAACCGTACTGAACCCGTAACCTCTCTTGTAGTTCGGAGCTTGCCTGTGGATTCATCTGGGTCTGGATATCAGTAGGCTCTCCAGGCGCCAGATGGATAACTATAAAAGAGATCAAAGTAATCCCTAACAAGAGAGGCACAAGCAGGACGAGTCGTCTGACAATATAGTTAAACATCAATTCACCTGGAATATTTCTGTTCTGCTTCAGGAACAAACCACTTGATAAAATTATAGCGGATTCCGGCAGGAGCTGCCTCTACCCCGCGAAAACGCTTTGAAACAGCCGGTAACGCTTCACCAATATAAAGAAAAGTATAAGGCTGTTCCTCAGCTAAAATCTGTTGAAAACGATCGTAGTGTTTTTTTCGTTCATGTTGATCAAACACCCGACGACCATCTTCCAACAACTGATCCACTTCTTCATTTTCAAAACCGATAAAGTTCAATTGCTTCGGGCCAGTTTTACTTGAATGCCATATATTGTATTGATCCGGCTCAGGACCACCAGACCAAGCGAGAATAGTCGCATCAAAATTCCCTGGATTTATAAACTCCTTGAGGAACGTCGCCCATTCAATAATCCTCAACTTAACATCAACGCCAACCTCTTTAAAGCGTCGTTGAATAATTTCTCCCGTCTTTGCTCGCAGATCGTTGCCTTGATTTGTAACAATCGTAAATGCCAGTTCGTTGCCATCTTTTTCACGAACCCCATCACCGTTCGAATCAACCCACCCTGCTTCAGCCAATAGCGCTTTGGCTTTTTCAGGACTATAGTCATACCTCGGAACATCAGGATTATAAACCCAGGTATCGGGCTTATAAGGACCCGTTGCGGCAACTCCATACCCCATCAATACCCCGTCAATCAGTTCCTGCTTATTGATGGCATAAGAGAGTGCCTGCCTGACACGTTTATCCTGAAACATCGGCCGTCTCAAATTGTACCCAAGATAGCTATATCCGAAAGACAAGTAACTGTATTTATTATATAACCTGCGAAAAGCAGGGGTGTCAGTCTGACGGTCAAATTGCAACGGTGACAAGCCCATATAGTCGAGGCTGCCAGTTTGCAGTTCCAAAAACTGGGTCGATATATCGGGAATGATACGGTAGACAACTCGCTTGATAAAAGGCTGTCCTTCAAAATAATCAGGATTCGATTCAAGGACGATTTTTTCACCACTAATCCATTCAGAAAACCGGTAAGGTCCAGTCCCAATCGGTTTTCTAGCCAAGCTACTTTTGGTAACATCTTGCCCCTCCAACAAGTGCCTTGGATGAATCATTGTCGCCCAACTGAGTAGCGCCGGAGCATAAGGAACGTCGTAATGAACGACAAAAGTGTAGTCATCTGGAACGGCGACCGAAGCCACTTGACGGAAAGACTCGGCGTAAGCCGTCGGTGTTTTGGGGTCGATATAAAGTTCGTAGGTAAATTTAACATCGGCTGAAGTAAAAGGCTTGCCATCATGCCACTGGACATCCTTGCGGAGATAAAACGTCATCGTTTTATTATCCTCAGATATTTCCCAAGACTCTGCCAATTCACCTTCTATTTCAAGGTTTTTGCTGTAACGGATTAAACCGTTGTAAATAAGGCTGTTGATTGAACTTGAAGCTGAATCTGACGCCAGGACAGGTAATAAAGTGCTGGCATCACCGATAGAAGCTTCAATGAAAGTGTCACCAAACGAAGGGTGTGATACCGATTCCACTCCAGGGAGAGCAGTATCATCGCTATTACTACAGGCGGTCATCAGGAAAAAGCTAACCAGCACCCATAACCATTGACTGCTTTTGAAATAATCCACCATCATAACCTTTATGGCAAGAGCTCAGCGACGCTGTTCTTGGGTTGTTCCAACTTAAACTGTGTCGCTTCAATCGGTGTATTCAGTTTGAGCTCTGAATATTTCAGTGTCACACGCGTTTCTTCATCAGGCACCTCAATTTTAACTTTTCGGGGAAAATTGTCCTGATCAGAAAACTTATCATAGATCACCCTTAATACTTGTTTCCCCTGAACATAATAATCGCTTTCGACCAAAATCAATT
>Ga0193951_1001209_pt1 | contig 11537 bp, 9 predicted proteins | sample BB_2_MG_FD_140370 | JGI IMG/M metagenome (GOLD analysis project Ga0193951, IMG submission 140370) | Microbial mat bacterial communities from the Broadkill River, Lewes, Delaware, United States - BB_2_MG | ecosystem: Environmental > Aquatic > Freshwater > River > Microbial mats | place: USA... | reverse complement strand
TTGGCACATTACAATGGTTTGCGTAAAAAATTACAGATGATGAATATTAATCCAGAACGCGTAGAGCAAGGCACTATTTCATCGAACATTAATTTATATGCACCCATTGACGGTTTTGTGACTAAAGTAAATGTGAGTAACGGTACCTATGTTTCTCCGAGTGATGTTATTTTAGAGATTGTAGATACAGATCATGTGCATTTGGAATTGTCGGTTTTTGAAAAGGATATAATGGGAGTTAAAAAGGGGCAAAAAATCCGATTTAAAATTCCAGAAGCATCAGATGACACTTTTTACGCAGAAGTTCATTTGGTAGGCACAACCATTGATCCTGCGAGTAGACGTGTGCAAGTTCATGGTCACGTCGATAATGAAGATGACAATTTTATTGTTGGCATGTTTGTAGAAGCTGAAATTATTACTGAAAGCGTAAAAAGATTAGGCTTACCCAAGGTCGCTTTAATCCCATTAGAAGATGGTACATATGTTTTAGTTTTAGACGAAGAAAAAGATGGCGAATTTCATCTTAAAAAAGTTAAACTAGATTTAGGTAAACAAACTGAACATGCTGTAGAAATCCTAAATACAAACCATTTAAAAAACAAGCAAATATTAGTTGAAGGTATTGGTATGTTGTTGAATAATAGTGAAGGTGGTCATTAATTATTTTAGTTGCTTCATAAACGCAACCTTTTGCTATATTTGGTATCTTTTATAAAACATCAATCCATATTTAATCAACTTATGAAAACACCCCTTTTTACCCTATTGATATTATCGCTCGTATTTAGTTTAAATTCTAATGCACAACAGCAAAATGATAGTATTGCTTCTTTATACGAAAAGCAAAATGAAATTAAACTAAACGGCGTAATGTTGCTTGCAGGTGCTTTTGAAGCGAGTTATGAACGCAACCTTAATGAAGAATCTTCCGTAGGTATTTCGTTTTTTACACCTTATGACACTGAAAATTTAGATGCAGATATCAACTACTACATTTCTCCGTATTATAGAATTTTCTTCGGGAAAAAATATGCTGCTGGTTTTTTTGTTGAGGGTTTTGCCATGCTAAATTCTATTGATAGAGACTATGAAGTTTCTAGTTCAGATGGTTATTACACCTATGAAGAGGAATCCGTAACCGACTTTGCTCTTGGTTTTAGTTTGGGTGGTAAATGGGTTTCTAAAAATGGATTTGTATTTGAACTTGTTGGTGGTATTGGACGAAATCTTTTTCAAAATGATCACAATGATTCTCAAATTGTGGGGAAGTTTGGATTTAATTTAGGTTATCGGTTTTAATCGCTGAAACTGTTATAAAATCAAAATGCCCAAACTATTAACGTTTGGGCATTTTTTATTTGAGACTCCTGCTTTCTTAGGAATTTAAAATTACATTTTTTGAAGCCAATGCTTTACATCTACCTCAGCTTTAATGATATCTTTTAAATCTTCAATCTTCACACGTTTTTGCTCCATAGTATCTCTATGACGGATGGTAACTGAGTTATCCTCCAAAGTATCGTGATCTACGGTTATACAAAATGGTGTTCCATTTGCATCTTGTCTTCTGTAACGTCTGCCTACTGCATCTTTTTCATCGTAAGTAACGTTGAAATCCCATTTTAAATCGTCTACAATCTGTTTTGCAACATCAGGTAAACCATCTTTTTTAACTAATGGTAAAATGGCCGCTTTTGTTGGTGCTAAAACTGCAGGAAGTTTTAAAACCGTTCTTGTGGTATTGTTTTCTAATGTTTCCTCAACTAAAGCATTTGAGAAGACTGCTAGGAACATTCTATCTAAACCTATTGAAGTTTCTAAAACGTAAGGTGTGTAGCTTGCGTTGTCCTCATGGTCAAAATACTGTAGTTTTTTACCAGAATATTCTTCGTGTTGTTTTAAATCGAAATCAGTACGCGAGTGAATTCCTTCTAACTCTTTGAATCCAAATGGGAATTTAAATTCTATATCTGTCGCGGCATCAGCATAATGTGCTAATTTCTCATGATCGTGGAAACGATAATTTTCTTCTCCTAAACCTAATGATTCATGCCATTTTAGTCGGGTTTCTTTCCAGTAATCAAACCATTCTTTTTGCGTACCTGGTTTAATAAAGAATTGCATTTCCATTTGTTCAAACTCACGCATTCTAAAAATGAATTGTCTCGCTACAATTTCATTTCTAAAGGCTTTTCCTGTTTGTGCAATACCAAAAGGAATCTTCATACGTCCTGTTTTCTGAACGTTTAAGAAGTTTACAAAAATACCTTGTGCTGTTTCTGGTCTTAAATATAAGTCCATTGCAGATTCTGCAGAAGCACCTAGTTTAGTGCCAAACATTAAGTTGAATTGTTTAACATCTGTCCAATTGCGACTTCCTGAAACAGGACAAGCAATCTCTAATTCTTCAATTAGTGCTTTTACATCGGCTAAATCTTCTTTTTCCAGTGATTGCCCTAAACGTTTTAAAATAGAATCGATTTTTTCTTGATAACCAAGAACACGACCGTTAGTAGAAATAAATTCTTCTTTATTAAAAGCATCTCCAAAACGCTTCTCGGCTTTTTTAACTTCCTTTTCAATTTTGGTTTCAATTTTAGCACAATAATCTTCTACCAAAACATCAGCTCTATAACGCTTTTTAGAATCCTTGTTATCAATTAACGGATCGCTAAATGCATCGACATGACCAGAAGCCTTCCATGTGGTAGGATGCATAAATATTGCGGCATCAATACCCACAATATTATCGTGCATTTGTACCATGGCTTTCCACCAATAGTCTCTAATATTTTTCTTTAATTCTACTCCGTTTTGAGCGTAATCGTACACTGCGCTTAGTCCGTCGTAGATTTCACTACTCTGAAATACGTAACCATACTCCTTTGCGTGAGAGATTACTTTTTTAAATTGATCTTCGTTTGCCATAATACTGCAAAAATAGAAAACCGCTCTGATTAACAGAACGGTTTTTCAAAAATTATATCGATAATTATGTGTGTAGCTTATTTTAAGTTTAGACTGGTGCTGGCTAGCTTCAAATTTTCATGAAAAACATTGATAAAATAGTAGCCTTTTGAAAACGGCTGATCCTCATTACCAGCAACAATAGCGGTACATATCTCTAAATTATCCTGATTGTAATTAACCGTCTCTTTAAAACTGTAATTTAAGGACGTATCTCCGAAAAATAATTCACCTTTATCTGCGACGACATTTCCTTGTGGACTAACAATTTGTATGTAAATATCTTTCTTTCCTTTATTAGCTAAAGGGTTTTCATTTAAAGTTATACAAACATCAATAGCATTTACACGTTTTGCTTTATTAGTCAATCGTTTTTTACCAGACTTTAATTTATAAGATTCTACATTAATATTACTTCCTTTAATGGATGACGCATGCTCAATTGTTTCATATAATGAGTCATTGGCTTCTTCTAAACCACTAATCGTTTTGGTATTATTTTTTATTGTATTTAAAGCTAACTGCTTTTCTGTTTTTAATTGCACATTAGCAGATTTAAGCGAGTCCATAGCATTGAGCAAAACTGTGCTCTTAGATTTTAAAATAACTAATTGTTCCTTATATTTAGTGATAATTGATAAATCACCTTTTAGTAATTTTAATGAATCTAAAGCATTGCTAGCTTCTAACTTTGCATCTTGAAGCTGAGAAGTCAAATAATTATAGTCTTCGTTCAGATCATCATAACTTAGTAATAATTCTGATAACTCTGTTTCTATCAAAACTTTTTCTTGTTCTAAGAATTCTTCGTAAGATTCAATGGATTTATACTTGTCAAAGCTATAAACTCCTAAAACAGTTAAAACGACTAATAAAGAACTAATAATTAATCTATAATTAAATAGCTGAGGGTTAACTATCATTATTAATTTTATTAATTTAATGCGAAATTAGAATTAATTAAAGCGTAACGTTATTTTATTCGACTAAATGATGAAAAACTTGTTAAACTTGTTCTTTCCTATACTTTGTGAAGCCTGCAGCAACGTTTTGGCAGACAATGAACAAGTGATATGCACCACTTGCAGACATCATTTGCCTGTCACTAACTTTCATTTTAATAACGCAGAAGATGTTAAAAAAATAGTGTACGGTCGGGTTAAATTAGAAAATGCAACTGCCCTTTTACACTTTTCGAAAAAAGGAATTGTACAGCAAATTTTACATAATTTAAAATACAGAGGCCATGAAGATATTGGTACCTTCTTTGGAAAATGGTTTGGAGCAGAATTAGCATCCTTAGAGCCTTATAAAGACATTGACGTTGTGGTGCCAGTGCCTTTATATAAGTCTAAACTACGAAAACGTGGTTACAACCAAGTCGCTAAATTTGGAAAAGAAATTGCCGAAGCCTTAGGTGCAGAATATAATGATACGGTTTTAATAAAAACAAAATCGACAAAAACTCAAGTGTTTAAAGGACGTTTAACTCGTTGGAACGACGACGGTGCCTTATTTGTTATTTCTGAAAATACCACCCTAAGAGACAAGCACATTTTACTAATCGATGATATTATTACAACCGGAGCCACTGTTGAAGCTTGTGCTTTAGTTTTGTTAAAAATTGATAATATTAAGTTAAGTCTTGCCACAATGGCAATTGCAGATTGATTTTTTCGTTTCTAAATAAATTATATTGTTTCTTTGTGCTAAATTATTTTGAGTAGATGCGTTTATCATTACTGCGAGTTTTAAGTCTGATTTTAATTGCAATAAGCATTGCAAGTTGTGCTAATCGTGGCACACCTACAGGTGGAGAAAAAGATATCTTACCTCCAGAAATTACGAAATCCGTTCCTGAAAATTTTTCAACCAATTTTAAGGGTGATGAAATTAAAATCTATTTTAACGAATACGTCAAAATAAATGACTTAAGGAAACAACTCATTGTATCGCCTCCTATGGATACAGAACCTATTGTAACACCTGTAAGTGGCGCCAGTGAATATATCACAATAAAAATACTAGATACATTAGAAGCCAATACGACTTATGCCTTTAACTTTGGAGAAAGTATTGTAGATAATAATGAACAAAACCCTTACCCTTACTATCGCTATGTATTTTCAACAGGAAACACTATAGACTCCTTATCAGTAAAAGGCCATGTGATTGATGCTCTAGAGGAAGAACCAGACACCTTTGTCTCTGTAATGTTATATGAAGTAGACTCTACCTACACCGACTCTATTATTTACAAGGAAAAACCAAGATATATCACTAACACACTCGACAGCGTTACAACCTTTAGCATAGACAATATTAAAGCGGGAACCTATAAATTAATTGCCTTAAAGGATGAAAACTCTAATTATTTATTCAACCAAAAAAGCGATAAAATTGGTTATAAAGAAGCATTTATTACCGTGCCCACCGATGACTCGTACGAATTAAAACTTTTTAAGGAAGAGGTAAATTATAAAGCCATTAAACCCTCTCAAGATGGTGAAACTCGTATAATTTTCCCTTACGAAGGCGATTATGAAGCTATGCGTATTAAAGTACTAGGCGAGACTCCTGAAGGCTATAAAACCCGAATTGTTAAGGATCCAACAAAGGACACCTTGTATTATTGGTACAAACCAAAATTTGAAATTGATACCACATTTTTTATCGTTACTAATGACAAACAAATCGACACGTTTAAACACCGATTTAGAACCATTAAAGCCGACTCATTAACACTAAAACCGGTTACACAAGGTATATTGAATTTTAATGAAGATTTTACCATGGAGTCTAATATTCCATTGAGTAATATTGATACAACTAAAATCAGCATTATAGATAAAGATTCTTTAGCTGTACCTTTAAAAGTAGAATACGATTCTATTTTTAACACCTATAAATTCCCAATTGATAAACTAGAAGACCAAAAATATAGTTTTACAATGCTTCCTGGGACATTTACTGATTTTTATGACAACAGTAATAAGGACACTTTAAACTATTCTATTAGAACAAAACTAAAAGCGGAATATGGTAATATTAGAGTGAATATTAGAAATGCTCAATTTCCATTAATTGTACAGTTAGTAAATGACAGAGGAGAAGTGATGTACGAGCAATACACAAAAGATTCGCCTGTTGTAGATTTTAGAAACTTAGTGCCTAGAAAATATAAATTACGCGCCATTTTTGACACCAATGGAAATGGTAAATATGATACAGGAAATTACTTATTAGGCATTCAGCCAGAACGCGTAAGTTATTCAGAACCCATTGAAGAGGTACGATCTAATTTCGATTTTGTTGAAGAATTTACACTTCTAGACTAAACTTATCTCTATCATTTAAAAAATTCAGTTTTTCACGGTATTTTGTAATTGCGCCTTTGTCTAAAATTACAATTTCCGTAGCCTCTTTATTATCGGGAAGATTATCCATTCTATTTCCTAAAACGTCGTACGCTACCGAATGTCCGCAATATTGATGCTTATTTCCATCTAGTCCTACTCTATTAACACCAATACAATAGGTCATATTCTCAATAGCTCTCGCTTTTAACAAAGCATCCCAAGCACTAATGCGCACTTTAGGCCAATTAGCAACATAAATTAATAGATCATAATTTTCGGTATTTCTAGCCCAAACAGGAAAACGCAAATCGTAGCAAACTAAGGGGCAAATTTTCCAGTCCTTATAATTTAGAATAACTTTCTCGGTTCCGGCTGTGTACACTTTATGCTCACCAGCTAATGTAAACGTATGGCGCTTATCGTAGGTAGTAATGATACCTGAAGGCTCTACACAAACCATACGATTATAAAACTTGTTGTTTTCAGAAATAACAAGACTTCCCATAATTAGAGCTTGTCTTTGCTTGGCTTTAGAGCGCAACCAATTTAATGTTTCGCCTTCCATTGTTTCTGCAACAACAGACGGATTCATGGTAAAACCTGAAGTAAACATTTCAGGCAGAACAATAACATCAACAGCACTTAAAATAGCATCGATTTTATAGCTCAGTAAACGTCTGTTTTCTTCTGGATTTTCCCAGGCTAATTCCGTTTGAATAATAGCAACTTTCAATTCTTTACTCATACCCTAAAATTACAAATTTGATTTCAAAAAAAGATATAAAAAAAAGCAATCTAAAATGTAAACTCAATTGGTCATTTCATTTTAGATTGCTTTAAACTATTTAAGTCCGTTTTGCGTCTATAATTTGCGTTTCGCTTTAGCAACTTTTTCTGTAAGTTTTTCTATTTTATCGAGCCATTTACGTTCATCAACCGGAGACAATTTACCTTTAGCGTTTCGCTTTTCGTATTTGTTTTGTGCTTTGTTTAAATTACTTTCAGCTTTTTCAAAATTCTTTTGAAGCTTTTCTTTTTTCTTTATTTCCTTTTCAGCCTTTTTTCGTTCTTTTTCTGCTTTTTTTTGTGCTTTCTCCGCTTTTTTATTCTCTTTTTCTAATTTCTTAGCAACTTCTTCCTTTTTCTTTAGAGCTTTTTCCTCCTCTTTTTTAAGTTTTTCGGCATCTTTTAAAGTTATTGATTCAGCCTTTTTTAGCTGTACGTTTTTTTGAGCTGCTGCTTTACTTTTCATTGTTTCAGAAATTGCTGCAGCTTCTTTGAAAATTAAAGTCTTCTTTTCTAAACTTAAGGTTTCAGTAATGTCTTCTCCGTTTAGGTATATTTTTTCATTTTTAACTTCGTAAATTTTTCCTTCTTTTGAAACTTCTTGTGTAAAACCCGAAAGCGATAGACCTAAAAATAAAAGTATAATATAATATTTCATGATATAAATTTTGTGTTCATTCTTGAGACACACAAATCTTTAAAAAGTAACTTAAATTTCACATAAAATTTCAGCTGCCTTTACCAAGGTATCGTCGGTTTTAGCAAAACAAAAACGTAACACCTTATCATCTTTATCTTTTTCGTTAAAAACGGAAAGCGGGATAGACGCAATTTTGAATTCTTTAGTGAGTCGTTTGGCAAAATCAACATCATATTCTTCTGTGATTTCAGAATACTCTAAAACTTGAAAATAAGTCCCTTTTGAAGGTTGAAACTTAAAACGAGATTCTGAAATTAAGCTTAAAAACAAATCGCGCTTACGCTGAAAAAACGTGTTCAATCCTAAATACGTTGATTCATCTTGCATATAATCAGCAATACCTTTTTGTGCAGGATGATTTACAGAAAACACATTAAACTGATGCACTTTTCTAAACTCGGACATTAAATAATCTGGTGCACAGCAATACCCAATTTTCCAACCTGTATTGTGAAAAGTCTTTCCAAAAGATGCGGTTATAAAACTGCGTTGCTTTAAATCATTAAATAAACATGCGCTTTGGTGTTGCGCATCATCAAACACAATATGCTCGTAAACTTCATCACTTAATACGATGATATTAGTGTCTTTGGTTATTTTTTGAAGTTGAAGCATATCATCCTTAGACCAAATTGTTCCACTTGGATTATGAGGCGAGTTAATGATTATCATTTTTGTTTTAGAGGAAACTTTTGAAGCGACCTCATCCCAATTCACGCTATAACTGGGCGCAGATAATTGAAAAGGAATCGTTTGCCCACCATTTAGTTCTATAGCTGGTTGGTAACAATCGTAAGCAGGTTTAAAAATAATAACTTCATCATTTGGTCTTACAAATGCGGAAATTATGGTATAAATAGCTTGAGTTGCACCTGTGGTAACTGTGATTTCTTTTTCCGGATGATAGGTGCTTTTATACAGCAACTCATATTTATGAGCAATCGCCAAACGCAAATCTAAATTACCTGCCATTGGTGCATATTGATTGTAACCCTTATTCATGGCATTGGTTACCAAATCATTCAATTTTTGAGAACTCGGATAATTAGGAAAGCCTTGCGATAAGTTGATGGCCTCGTGCTCGTTTGCTAAGGCACTCATTATTGTGAATATGGTCGTCCCAACATTGGGTAATTTTGAGTTAAAATTCATAAAAAAGTACGCTTTAAGTGCTAAAACACTAAAGATATAAAACAAGCTTTTCTATCTTTACAAAAACTAATAAAATAATAATGATGCGCTTTTTAAAAATTCTATTTCTTTTCATTGTTTTTCAGGCTTCTGCTCAGCAAGGAGGTATGTGGATTCCCTCTCTTCTAGAAGGCATGAACGAAGATGAAATGCAAAGCTTGGGCAGTAAATTAACGGCTCAAGATATTTACGATGTTAACAATTCTAGCTTAAAGGATGCCATTGGCCATTTTAATGGTGGTTGTACTAGTGAAGTTATTTCAGACCAAGGTTTGGTCTTAACTAATCATCACTGTGGTTTTGGACAAATACAATCTCACTCCTCTTTAGAAAACGATTATTTAAAAGATGGTTTTTGGGCGATGTCTCTTGAAGACGAATTACCAAACGAAGGTTTGTTTATTGAATTTATTGTCAGTATTCATGATGTAACAGAAGTTGCTTTAAAAGGTATAACTGATACCATGACTGAAACTGAAAAGCAATCTTTAATCTCAAAAAACACAAACGCAGCTTTAAAAACTTGGCCAAAAGAAGCTTGGCAAGATGTAAAAACAAAGGCGTTTTACGAAGGCAATCAGTACTTCCTTTTTGTAACAGAACGTTTTGAAGATATTCGTTTAGTTGGCGCACCACCAAGTAGTATTGGTAAATTTGGAAGCGATACAGACAACTGGGTTTTTCCTAGACATACTGGTGATTTTTCTATGTTTCGTATTTATGCTGATGCCAATAATAGACCTGCAAAATATAGCAAAGACAACAAGCCCTATAAGCCAAAACATTACCTTCCAGTATCTTTAGATGGTGTTGAAGAAGGTGATTTCACTATGGTTTTTGGTTTTCCAGGAACAACAAGCGAGTATCTGCCTGCTGTTGCCATTGAGCATATCACAAAAGAATTTAATCCTACAAATATTGCAATCCGAGAAGCGGCTTTAAAAGTCATTGACCAAAAGATGAAGGAAAGTGATGATGTAAGAATTAAATATGCTTCTAAACAAGCACGAATTGCTAATGCTTGGAAAAAATGGATTGGCGAAAACTTAGGAATTGAAAAAAGTAATGCGGTTGAAAAACGAAAAGCGTTTGAAGCTACATTTACTAAAGCCTTAAAAGAAAAAGGACTTGAAGATAAATATGGAAACATTCTTCCGGAATTTGATAGACTTTATAAAGATTTCTCGGCAATAAACATTAAACGCAGAAACTTTATTGAAGTCTTTTTAGTAACCAATGAATTAATGCAAATGACCTTTAGAGCTTACCAAGTTGAACAAGCTCTTGTTGCTAATCCTGATAATTTAGAAAGAGGAAAAGAAGTGTTAACTGGTCAATTACAAGGTATTCATAAAAATTACAATGCAGAATTAGACAAAGGTGTTTACCTCAATGTGATGCCTTTATATGGTAAAGATGTTGATGCTTCTATCTATGATAAAACAGCTTTCACTAATTTAGATTCTGCTTTAAGTTTGCTTGAAGGTGATGCAGCAACCGTTATAAAAAACCTAAACAATGATGCTGCCTTTGCTTATGCAAAACCAATTATTGACGAGTTTTTTAACACGCTGAATCCTGAATACCAGCAAAAAAACGAACCAATTACAGCATTACAAACTAAATATATGACGGCATTAATGGAAGCCTTACCAAATGCACGATATTTCCCAGATGCTAATAGTACGCTTCGTGTGACTTACGGACAAGTGAGAGGTTATGCACCAAGAGATGCGGTTTATTACAATCCTGTGAGTTATTTAGATGGTGTTATTGAAAAATACATTCCTGGCGATTACGAATTTGATGTACCACAAAAATTAAGAGATTTATACGACGCTAAAGATTACGGACAATATGCAGATAAGAACGGAAAAGTCCCTGTTTGCTTTTTAGGAACCAATCACACTACAGGCGGAAACTCTGGAAGTCCAGCTATTGATGCCCATGGTAATTTAGTCGGCTTAAACTTCGACCGTGTTTGGGAAGGCACAATGAGCGACATGAATTACGACCCAGAAATCTGCAGAAACATTATGGTAGATTTACGCTACGTCCTTTTTATTGTCGATAAATATGCTGGTGCAAAACATCTTATTGACGAGATGACATTAGTACATCCTAAGCAGGATAATTCTAAATCGAAGAAAAAGAAGAAGAAAAAACGTAAGAAGCGTGGTTAGTTCTTGGTAGCTGGTATTTAGTTACTGGTTATTACACTTATAATATAAGACCTCATTGTTTTTGAACTTTGAGGTCTTTTTGTATTTGGTGTTTTGGCTTCTCGATACAATTTGCTCGTGCCTCACAAACCACTCGAAGTGACGTTATAGGTTAATATAAAACTTAAAGTACAAATGAAACTCAGGCGTCAGTTCGAGTGAAATTGCTTTTTTGCAATTTTGTATCGAGAACCATACTAGAACTTTCTTGAATAATATATACTTAATAACTTCTCGATACAATTTGTTCGTACCTCTCAAATCACTCGAAGTGACGTTGTAATTAATATTAAATCTAAAGGACAATTG
>Ga0193951_1001208_pt1 | contig 11541 bp, 9 predicted proteins | sample BB_2_MG_FD_140370 | JGI IMG/M metagenome (GOLD analysis project Ga0193951, IMG submission 140370) | Microbial mat bacterial communities from the Broadkill River, Lewes, Delaware, United States - BB_2_MG | ecosystem: Environmental > Aquatic > Freshwater > River > Microbial mats | place: USA... | reverse complement strand
AAGTATAGTGGCGGAGTGGACGGGACTCGAACCCGCGACCCCCGGCGTGACAGGCCGGTATTCTAACCAACTGAACTACCACTCCGCAGTATATATCTATCTTCGAGTTTACACATTTTAAATGGACGGTACTCGAAACCGTAACAAAGCATCTTAAATAAAGATGGTGGACGATACTGGGCTTGAACCAGTGACCCCCGCCTTGTAAGGGCGGTGCTCTCCCAACTGAGCTAATCGTCCGTCTCTGTGGGTGCGTATTATAGGGAGATCCAAAATACTGTCAACATAAAAACTACTAAAAACACTAATTTTTTTCGAAAAAGTGATTGTTTGATTTTTTTTTGCGCATAACGGTGTTTTTGTCGACATTATCGTTGAAATCTTTGCGCAATATTAGAGATTAGTTGTAAACAAATTCTGTTAACAGGTGAATTCGCACAAGCACAGTGTTAAAATGTCGCCAATTTTAGACTTATTTATTTTCTAGGCTGCTTCTTTATATAGCCTAGTTTTTTTCATATTGAGAATTTTATGACTTTAACTACTCGTTTTGCCCCTAGTCCTACCGGTTATTTACATGTTGGTGGTGCTCGTACTGCTTTATATAGTTGGCTTTATGCTAAAAAGAATGGCGGTGACTTTATTCTTCGCATTGAAGACACCGATTTAGAACGTTCAACACAAGCTTCTGTTGATGCCATTATGGATGGTATGAATTGGTTGAACCTAGAATGGACTCATGGTCCTTACTTTCAAACTGAACGTTTTGACCGTTATAAAGAAGTTATTGAACAGTTATTAGCTTCTGGTAATGCATACCGTTGTTATAGTACTGCTGAAGAAGTTGATGCAATGCGTGAAGAAGCCAAAGCTAAAGGCGAAATAGAAAAGTATAATGGCTTATGGCGAGAACGTACTGATTACCCTGAAGACAAACCTTTTGTAATTCGTTTTAAAAATCCAATCGGCGGTGACGTTGTTATTAAAGATATGGTTAAAGGTGATATAACTATTAGTAACGACCAGCTTGATGATTTAATCATTGCACGTTCTGATGGAACTCCAACTTATAACCTTACTGTTGTTGTTGATGACTGGGATATGAAAGTCACTCATGTTGTTCGTGGTGATGATCATATCTCTAATACACCTAAACAAATTAATATTCTAGCAGCACTTGGCGCTACAATTCCTGAATATGCACATATTCCAATGATTTTAGGTGATGATGGTAAACGTTTATCTAAACGTCATGGCGCAGTAAGTGTAATGCAATACCGTGATGACGGTTATTTACCAGAAGCATTATTAAATTATTTAGTACGTTTAGGTTGGTCACATGGTGACAAAGAAATTTTTTCTCGCGAAGAAATGATCGAGTTATTTGATTTAAAAGATTGTAACCGTGCGCCATCTGGATTTAATACCGATAAGCTTATTTGGGTAAACCAACATTATATGAAAACAATGGACCCTGAATATGTAGCAGAGCATCTTGCTTGGCACATGAAAGATCAAGGTATTGATACGAGTAATGGACCTGCACTTGCTGAAATTGTAAAAATACAAGCAGATCGTGTTAAAACATTGAAAGAAATGGCAGAAATATCGCGTTATTTTTATGAAGACTTCTCTGAGCTTGATGCTAAAGCCGTTAAAAAACATTTGCGCCCAGTAGTAAAAGAGCCTTTATTATTAGTTAAAGCAAAACTTGCAGCATTAACTGATTGGCAACCAGCATTGATTCATGCGGCTATTAACGATACTGCAGAAGAGTTAGAAGTAGGCATGGGCAAAGTTGGAATGCCACTTCGAGTTGCTGCTACAGGTGGTGGTAATTCACCGTCACTTGATATTACGCTAGCGTTATTAGATCAAAGTAAAGTTATTGAGCGTATTGAGCAAGCACTTATTGTTGTTGAAGAAAGAATTACAGCAGGTTAAATCACAAAGCTAAATTAAGCTAAGCTGTAGAATAAGCAAATGTTAAAAAGGTAACAATCTAAAGGTTGTTACCTTTTTTCGTTTAAGCGCATTAATAATATATAACTAACCCAAATGTTATGCGAGTGGTTTAATGTACTAAGCCGTTTCTGATTAAGCCTCTACGTATATTTTTACATAACTTACCTAAGCGAGAAATATCCCCCAATAATGGCGTTTCACCTCGATCTATACGTGATTCCCACTCTGAAAGTTCAGTGTCAGCTAGCTCTAATAATTTTTTAGGACAACCGACGCATTTACCTGCACAAATTTGTGCTTCAGGTAAAGTGAATGGAAAATCTTGCCGTACTTGGGTAATTAAATCAATCATTGCATTAGTTGGTTTAGGTTTACGTGCTTCAGATTTTATTGGTGTAGATATACATGACTTAGCTTTATGTGGTGTAGTAACAAGCGCATTAGTTGATATGTTAATGATTGGAATTTGATTCATCATATTTTATCACCCAAATATAGGAATTTACTATTAAAGGGTAATAAAAAAACAAGCTATATAACTTGCGTTAAATCAATTAATCTTTATTTTATTACATGGCAGTAGATGTTAACGTCATAGAGATATTGATTAAGTCAATTTTTGCAATATTTATTAGTTATAAATGTATCGATGCAGGTTATAATACGGCTGTAATACTTACTTTTTTCGGAGAAAAATTTGCAATTTAGCGATCTTGGTTTAGATAATACTTTAATGAGTACTGTTCAACACCTTGGTTTTAAAGAACCAACACAAATTCAGCAACAGGCAATTCCTGCCGCAATGGCGGGGCATGACTTAATTGCTTCTTCTAAAACAGGCTCGGGTAAAACCTTAGCCTTTGTTATACCTGCAATTCAGCGCTTAACGAAAAATAGAGCCTTGTCTAAGCGTGATCCTCGTGTTGTGATTTTAACGCCAACACGAGAGCTTGCAAAACAAGTCTTTAGTCAACTGCGCTTGTTTACTGCCAATACGCAATTTAAAGCGGTATTAATTTTAGGTGGTGAAAACTTTAATGATCAAGTAAAGGTGTTAGAGAAAGAGCCACACTTTATTGTTGCAACTCCAGGACGGTTAGCTGATCATTTAACGCAAGGACACTTTTATTTAAACGGCTTAGAATTATTAATTCTAGATGAAGCAGATCGCATGCTTGATTTAGGCTTCAGTAAAGAGTTGAGCCAAATAAATAAAGCCGCTAATCATCGTAAACGCCAAACATTGTTATTTTCAGCAACACTTGACCATGCACAAGTGAATGAATTTGCCACTGAATTATTGAAAAAACCTAAGCGTATTGCCATTAATGCTGGGCATAGTGAACATTTAGATATTACCAAACGCTTTTATCTTGCAGATAATTTGACGCAAAAAGAAGCGTTGTTACAGCACTTTTTAACGAGTGAAACAACACAACAAGTTATCATCTTTACGGCAACACGTAGTGATACCGAGCGTTTAGCTAAAATGTTATCTGAAGAAAAACTTAATGCAGTAGCGTTAAGTGGTGAGCTAAACCAAGGTCAACGTAATCAGATAATGGAAAGCTTTGCTAAAGGACACCATAAAATATTAGTAACAACAGATTTAGCTTCACGCGGACTTGATTTGGTAAATGTCTCTCATGTTATTAATTTTGATATGCCTAAACATACTGAAGAATTTGTTCACCGTATTGGTCGCACCGGTCGTGCGGGCACAAAAGGAGATTCAATTTCATTGGTTGGCCCTAATGATTGGTTAAGCTTTAAAAACGTAGAAGCTTTCTTACAACAAAAAATTAGCTTTAATAAAGTTGAAGGTATCAAAGTAAGTTTTAAAGGTTTGAAACCGAAAAAACCTAGAGTAGAGAAAGCAAAACCAGTCGTTAATAAGAGTAAAAAGGTTGCTGACAATAGACCAAGAAAAGTTATTAAGAAAACATTTCTTGATATACAAGATGCTGGCGCAATGAAAATTATTAAGCGTAAAAAAGCATTAACACCTGCGGAAATAGAAGATAGCACTAAAAAAGAACAGGATTAAGCTATTAGTTTAACTTGTAGGTATTTTTTAGAATGATATTACCGTTAAAAAGCAACATTAGTTGCTTTTTTTATGCCTTAAATACTATTTTTGCGACCAGTATTGCTCGACTTGAGTAATATGGAAACTAAGCACAGTAAATGTTTAAGCCTTGATTATTTAGAATTTATATAAAAAACCAAATAAATAATGATAGTATTTAAGAAAGAATACACGAATTATTATTAAAATAATTGTTTTCATTTCATAGGAAAATTTCATGACCATAATGCAAAAATTTCTCTGGTTAATTGTTACCTTAGGTAATTTTTCAGCTGGCTACTTATATATACAAAGCCCAAGTGTTTTTAGTTTAATCTTATTGTTGGTCACTATGCTGTACAGTGTTGTTGGGCTTTATGATGTGTTTTATAGTCGTCATAGTTTAAATAGACTTTACCCTGTTGCAGCTTATTTACGTTATTTTCTAGAATCTTTTCGAGTAGAAATACAGCAGTACTTTATCGCCAATAACACCGAAGAGCTTCCTTTTAATCGCGAGCAACGTACATTAGTTTATCGCCGTGCGAAAAATGAACTTGATACCATTGCTTTTGGTACGCAACGCAACTTGTTGGAAGATAATTATTTAAGCTTATGGCATTCTTTATCACCCGTACATATAAAAGAAAGCGCGAAAAAAGTACTGATGGGAGGGGATAGTTGTAAACAACCTTATTTAGCTTCTTATTTAAATATTTCAGCGATGAGTTTTGGCTCATTAAGTAAGAACGCTATTGAAGCATTTAATTTAGGAGCAAAAAAAGCAGGTTGTTATCATAATACTGGTGAAGGTGGCGCAAGTCCGTATCATTTAAAACATGGTGGCGATGTGGTTTGGCAATTAGGCACAGGTTTGTTTGGTTGTCGTGATGAAAGCGGGCGCTTTGATCCTGATAACTTTAAAAAAACGGCAGCCTTACCACAAGTTAAAATGATAGAAATAAAGTTAAGCCAGGGGGCTAAGCCGGGTCATGGTGGTGTTTTACCAAAAGCAAAAATTACCGATGAAATTGCTCGTATTAGGCATATTCCAAAAGACAGAGACTGTGTTTCTCCTGCGGTTAACCCTGAATGTACCACACCTAAAGCTTTATTGGCGTTTGTTCAGCAATTGCGCGAGTTAAGTGGCGGCAAACCTATTGGTTTTAAGTTGTGTATTGGTAATCCCGCTGAATTTTTAAGTCTTTGTAAGGCTATGTTAGCAACGGGTATTACGCCTGATTTTATTACTGTTGATGGTGCTGAAGGCGGTACTGGTGCTGCGCCAGTTGAATTTGCTAATCGCTTAGGCTTGATTTGTTTAGAGGGCGTAAGTATTGTACATAATGCACTAATTGGTGTTGGCCTTCGAGATAAGATAAAAATTATCGCATCAGGTAAAACGGCATCAAGCTTTGAATTACTTTCTAAAATAGCTGCAGGTGCAGATCTTGTGAATGCTGCAAGAAGTATGATGTTAGCCATTGGTTGTATTCAATCAAGACACTGTAATACTAACCGTTGTCCAACCGGTATTGCAACACAAGATCCCGCAAGAGCGAAAGCGATTGATGTTGAAGTTAAAAGTGAACGTGTGAAGTATTTTCATCATAATACGCTAGAGAGCTTTTTTGAGTTAGTTGGCAGTATGGGCTTAGATGATCCTACTAAATTAGAGCCTCAAATGATAAAAAGACGCACGCCTTATGGTTCACAGATGTCGATGGGAAGCTTAGTTGCTCCATTACCGCCTAGAGTTTTAGTTGATGAAACAGTAACGGATGAAACTTGGAAACTATGGTGGCAAGCTTGTAGTGCCGACAATTTTTATGTTGACGATCTATTTATACTGAAAGGGCTTGAGTTTAATCAAGTGAAAAGTTATCAGCCAATTGTGTAGCTTATATTTTAGTTTATTTTAATCGTACTAACCTAACTTAAACAATTTTCCTCTCAATCATGCATACCTTTATTATGGTAAAGGGAAGCCATGATTGAGAGAAGCTATCATTGAGATAAATCTTAATTGAAATAAATTGAACAGAATTTATTTTATTCAGGAATTAACTGTTTAACGGTATAACTTGTGTTGTTAGTGCCTAACTTGCTTTTCATGAAAGGTAATATTTCATCAAGTTGTTCCGACAATTGCCATGGTGGATTAACAATAAATAACCCTGTGCCAGTCATTCCATATTCGTCAGTATCATTTTCTAAGCAAAATTCTACTTGTAAAACATTTTTAACCGCACTTTTGCTAAACGTATAACTCATCTGCTCAACAAGCTCTCGTTTAACAACTGGATACCAAAGAATATAAGTACCTGTAGCAAACTTTGTATAAGCTTTAATAATTGTTTGAACGGCTTTGTTATAGTCTTCTTTTAGCTCGTATGGTGGGTCTATTAATACAACACCACGACGACTTGGTGGTGGTACTAAACCTAAAACACCTTGATAACCATCACTTTGCTTAACGAACACTTTTTTCCAGCGATAACAAAAATCATTTAAATGTTCAATGTCTGTAGGGTGTAGTTCAAATAAGTGAGTACTGTCTTGTCGGCGCATAAAACGTTTAGCAATGCCCGGAGAACCCGGATATAACGTTAAATCGTTCACGTCAGTGTTTGTGCTACTGGGGTTTAATGATTTAATTAAATCAATATAAGGCTGAAGAGATTCAGGTATAGCAGATTCATTGATTAACTTGGCAATACCTTCTTTATACTCCCCTGTTTTCTGTGCATATTCATCTTCTAATTGATACATGCCCGCGCCAGAGTGGCTATCAATATAATGAAAGCCTTTCTCTTTACGAGTCATATAGTCAAGTACAAGTGTTAGTACGCTATGCTTGAGTACATCAGCAAAGTTTCCTGCATGAAAAGCGTGACGGTAACTTAACAAAAAAAATCCTTAAAACACATCATATCTGAGTTTATAAATAGGGTAGAGAATAGAGTCAGTTATAGTGAAATTTAGCTAAATCTATTCGATAATAATACAAGGTAATCTTATTAAGAGACTTACCTTGTATTATAAAAGGATGAAATTTTAGGCTTTGCTTGCTAAGTACTCGTCGTAAGTACCGGCAAAGTCAACATAACCGTCGGTTGTTAATTCAATAACACGCGTTGCAATTGTTGAAACAAACTCACGGTCATGACTAACAAATAACAATGTGCCTTCATAGCTTTCAAGCGCCATGTTTAATGATTCAATAGACTCCATGTCCATGTGGTTGGTTGGCTCATCAAGTACTAAAATATTTGGTTTTTGCATCATTAGCTTACCAAATAACATACGACCTTTTTCACCACCAGATAATACGCTCACGTTCTTTTTAATATCATCAGCAGAGAATAATAAACGGCCTAAGTAACCACGAACTGCTTGTTCATCATCCGTTGGTTGACGCCATTGGCTCATCCACTCAAATAGGTTCATGTCGTTTTCAAATTCAAATTCATGATCTTGAGCATAATAACCAATATTAACGTTTTCAGACCACGTAAACTCACCAGAATCAAGTTCATAACCAACATCACTCATTAAAGCACGTAAAAAGGTAGTTTTACCAATACCGTTTTCACCAATAATAGCGACACGTTCACCTACTTCAATCAAGGCTGAAATATCTTTTAGTATATGATTTTCATCAAAACTTTTATTTGCTTTTTCAATAACTAAAGCGTTACGGAATAATTTCTTTTCTTGTTCAAAACGAATAAATGGGTTGCTACGACTTGATGCTTTAACTTCGTCTAATTGAATCTTATCAATTTGTTTAGCGCGAGAAGTTGCTTGTTTTGCTTTAGATGCGTTGGCAGAGAAACGAGCAACGAAAGCTTGTAGCTCACCAATTTGTGCTTTTTTCTTGGCATTATCTGCTAATAAACGTGCGCGCGCTTGAGTAGCCGCTAACATATATTCATCATAGTTACCTGGATAAACACGTAGCTCACCGTAATCTAAATCAGCCATGTGAGTACAAACACTGTTTAAGAAATGTCTATCATGAGAAATGATAATCATCGTTGAATTACGTTCATTTAAGGTTTCTTCTAACCATTGAATTGTATGAATATCCAAGTTGTTGGTTGGCTCATCAAGTAATAAGATATCAGGATCTGAAAATAGTGCTTGTGCCAATAATATACGTAATTTGAAGCCAGGTGCAATTTCACTCATTAATCCGTAATGTTGTTCAACAGGAATGCCAACACCAATGAGTAATTCACCAGCGCGTGCTTCAGCACTATAGCCATCCATTTCAGCATATTCTGATTCTAAGTCACCAACTTTCATGCCGTCAGCTTCACTCATTTCAGGTAAAGCATAAATACGGTCACGTTCTTCTTTTACCGCCCAAAGTTCAGTATGACCCATAATCACGGTATCAATAACGCTCGATGTTTCAAATGCGAACTGGTCTTGACGTAACTTACCCAAACGTTCACCAGTATCTAGGCTTACATTGCCAGAGGTTTGTTCTAAATCACCACCTAAAATTTTCATAAAGGTTGATTTACCACAACCATTGGCACCGATTAAACCGTAGCGATTTCCGCCACCAAATTTTTGTGAAATATTTTCAAATAGAGGTTTAGCCCCAAACTGTTGGGTAATATTATTTGCTGCAAGCATGATGTATTCCGTTTAATGTTGTTAATTATTAGGCGTGAGTAAGTGATTTATTAAGCAAAGGCTTCATTGAAGAAATCAAATACAATAACCATAAAATAATGCGCGCGATTATACACTATTCTACGTTAATCTGATACGACAATTTAGGTTGAATACTCTTAGGGCAGTGCGTTGTAAACCTATGTATTAATTATTTGAAAAATTTAAGGAATATTAACAATGATACCGTCTCTAATAAAAAAGGACTATTTGATATATCACGGTAATCCTGCTTTTTATTTGCATTGAACTTTATAGCATCACCTCTATTTAAATAGTGCCCTATATTATTTAGTAAAGAGTCAATAATACCGTAATACCTTCTTTCTACAAGAAAGGAGGGGGATCACCTTCTTTTACACATCAAGCAGTAGATGTGATGTTTTTAAGTGATTGATCTACAGATAACAATCGAGTAATGTCAATGAATTATAAAATTATGGATGATTAATACTCTCTTGTAGAAAGAAGGTATGTCACCTCATAGTAAGCTGTTAGCAGTATTATCAATTATACAAGAACGGAGGTATTATCAAAATGGAACCTTCAAATTTATTAGAGTGGGCATTTTACTAAGGTGCAGCATTTTTTGTTTTTTCAGTAATAACAGGCTTTGACGAAGTAATTACGAAATACGCAAATGGCTCACCAACCAAAAAAGATTTATCACTAAAAGTTGATGAGCTAGAAAAGCGTATAAAGGAACTTGAGTCTGTTGGTAATTAGTAAATATTGCTAATAAATTAATGAGAGAATTAAGAGAATAGAATTAACCAGGACGGTCACTTAAGTTTTTATAGGCGAGTGTCCTTGTTAATGGAAATGGATCATTAATGGTTAATGTCATTGTGCAAAATCATACAGGCTTTTCAATTAAGTACTGTTATTACGAGCATCTTCCAATGTTAAACTACAAAAAATTAATTATTTAATATAGCTATGGCATTTTACCTTCCTTTAGTAGAGCTTCATTTTAAACAGATTAAAATTCGCGATACGCTAACATCACTTTGGAGCGGATGTGGCAGTATTGTGCAGTGCCAGCTTGATGATAAAGCCTGTGTAATTAAAGCGATTAAGGTACCCAGCTACATAAGGCATCCTAAAATTAAACAAAGTGCATTTGCGCTAAAAAGAAAACAAGATTCTTATCGTGTTGAATATCATTTTTATAAGTTACATAGCCTGCATTTACCAATATATGCGCAAAGTATTGAATGTATAAACGCAATTAATAAAGATGATGAATATGTATTGGTATTTAAAGATTTCACTAAGCATGGGTTTGCTCAAGCTGGGCAACAACACATTAAAGCGATATTAAATTGGCTTGCTCACTTTCATGCATTTAACTTAAATAAGCCCACTGACGGGTTATGGCAACAAGGTAACTACTGGCATTTAAGCACGCGTCCTGATGAGTTCAACAAACTAAAAGAAAGCGCAGATAAAAAGTCCGATATTAAAAATGTTGCACATAAAATAGATGAGCAACTACAAAGTTGTGCGTACAAAACGCTGGTTCATGGTGATGCGAAACTTGCTAACTTTGCAGCAAATGAGCGTGGTAAAATACTCGGTTATGATTTTCAATATATAGGTGCAGGTAGTGGGGTAATTGATGTCATGTATTTTATGACCAGTTGCTTTAGTGATAAGCAATTACATGAATACGCTGATGAGTACCTTGTATATTATTTTGATAATTTAAAAGCAGCAATTACTACTTATCATCCAAAAGCACCCGCAGATAAAATAGCTAACGACTGGCTTTTTTTATGGCCTGCTGCATGGGCAGATTTTTATCGGTTTTTAGCTGGCTGGAGTCCACAACATCAAAAAATGAATAGCTATATGCTTAAACAGGTGAACAACTGGTTAGCGAGTAATATTGAATAAACAGGTTTTGCTAAACTCTTGCATAAATATCAAGCAAAACCATATGTTTTGACACCGGATATTAAAATCTCTTGAAAACTACAGGTCAAATAATCATTTTTAATATAAAATATCGCTAATTATTGTCTTAGTAGGTTTTTTATCATGGCTATTCACGTTATTACTCACCCTCTTGTTCAACATAAACTCGGCTTAATGCGCGCATATGGCATTAGCACTAAAAGTTTTCGTGAATTGTGCTCTGAAGTAGGTACATTATTAACTTACGAAGCGACTAAAAACCTACCACTTGAAGATAACGAAATAACGAGTTGGGATGGCAATAAATTAAATGTGCAACATATTAAAGGGAAAAAAATCACGGTAGTGCCTATTTTGCGTGCGGGCTTGGGTATGATGGACGGCGTAATGCAATTATTGCCAGCTGCTAAGGTAAGTGTAGTAGGGCTGCAACGTAATGAAGAAACATTAGAGCCAATTCCGTACTTTGAAAAGCTAGTGGGGAATATTGATGAACGCTTGAGCCTAGTAATTGACCCAATGCTTGCAACGGGTGGTTCAATGATTGCGACTATCGACATGCTTAAAAAAGCAGGATGTAAAGAAATTAAAGTAATTATACTTGTAGCGGCGCCTGAGGGAGTTACAAAAACACTTGAAGCTCATCCTGACATCGAAATATTTACTGCATCTGTAGACAGTCACCTTAACGAAAAAGGTTATATAGTGCCAGGTTTAGGTGATGCAGGCGATAAAATATTTGGGACAGTTTAGAAGAATTTCTTGAGTCGCTAGTTAACCTGTTTTATTTTAATATGCTTTATAAGCGAGTGTCCCTTGTTAATATTAAAAGTAAGGCAATTGGTGATACTTTGGCTTCTTATTATTTGACTAAAAGTTTTTGGGTGTCCCATAGTTTT
>Ga0193951_1001205_pt1 | contig 11560 bp, 9 predicted proteins | sample BB_2_MG_FD_140370 | JGI IMG/M metagenome (GOLD analysis project Ga0193951, IMG submission 140370) | Microbial mat bacterial communities from the Broadkill River, Lewes, Delaware, United States - BB_2_MG | ecosystem: Environmental > Aquatic > Freshwater > River > Microbial mats | place: USA... | reverse complement strand
TTCCAGCGTGCGAATCTTGGTATAGATTGCATCACGCCTGACAGGCTCGGCGCTTGCCTGAACAGCAGCCTCTTCACCCGGCATCAGCAGAAAATACGCGCCGGCGGCCCCGCCACCCAGCAGCACAACCGCTCCCAGCACCAGGAAGATGATGAGTTTTTTCTTCGAGCCCTTACCTGCTCCAGCCGCGTCGTTGTCCGCAGCATCGTTGTTCGCCATTGGTGCCTCCGCAACAGTGCCCTATATTCCGACAGCTGGGTAATATAACACACTGTTTTTGGGCAATCGCAATCAGGCGTAATAGTCCACCAGCCCAAGCGCCTGGCTACCGACCAGCCTGCTTTCGACTTCAACATCATCCCCCTGCCCTGCATACCCGCCGGAGCGCCCGCTGGAACCACCGGGCTGCTCATCTCGCGCCCCCGAACCGGACTGATCAGAAATGGAGCCTTCGCTCAAATTCAGGCCTTGCTCGGCCATCATCTCTCTCAACCGCGGCATCTGTTGCTCAAGTGCATCGCGCACAGCAGGGTTGGGGCTGGTAAAACTGACGCTGACCTGATCCTGTCCCTGTACATGAATACGGATCTGCATCGCCCCCAACTCGGGTGGGTCCAGCTGGATCTGCGCACTGCGCGGACCATGCTGCGCCATCATGATCATGCGTTCGCCAACCGCCTGCCCCCACTGCGGCGTCAGCAGCTGCAGCTGTGCGGCGGGCACATGCTGAGCGGCAGACGGCGCCACCTGACTGCGAACCTGAGCTGCCTGCTGAACCGCATTTTGCCCATTGGCATCCTGACGCTGCTGCCGGCCGCCATCGTCACCCTCTGTGCCGGCATCCCCGGCCGCAGTACCCGGCGCAACCATGTCCGCACGGCCGCTCGCATCAGCGGTACGCGCCTGCACATCCGCCGGAGGCTGCCGTGGCTGTTCACCACTGATGCTGACTGGAGCCCCCTGCGCCGCAGCCTGATTACCCTGCGTACCGCCCTGAGGCATCCGCACCTTTCCGGCCTCACCCTGCAATAACATCGGCTCTGCACGCGGCAACTGCCCGTCGGAATCACTCTGCCCAACAGGTTCTGCTCGCACACCCGCTGCCGTCAGGGCAATCTGCTCCCCTGTAGCAACCGGCTTACCGCCCCCAATAATCGAGCCATCGACGGTATCTCGCGCGACCTGCCCCGTCGGCGCTGTCGCGGCAACACTCTCCTGCATCACCGATGCCGAAGCCATACTGTTCTGCATACCAGTGGTTATATTGGGAGGCGATTGTGTCTGTGTAGAAATATCCTGTGCCGATTGCCGGGTCTGATCGGGTCGTTGGTCCTGACCTACGGGCTGCCCCTGTACCTGTGGCATCACCTGTGCATTCTTAGACAGAGGCGGAACCACGGCCTGCTGCGGACCTTGAGCAGACTGCAGATCCTGACCTACTGGCTGACTCTGCGCCTGCGGCATCACCTGCATATTCTGAGGCGAAGACTGGACCACTTTTTGCTGCTGACTTTGAGTGAGCTGCAGACCCTGACCTGCCAATGAACTCTGCGCCGGCGGGGCCATTGGCGGATTCTGAGACGAAGACTGAGCCGCTGCCTGCTGCTGGCCCTGAATAGACTGCAGCTCCTGAGTTGCCAATGGATTCTGCACCGATGGCGTCACTGGCGGATTCTGAGACGAAGACTGGACCACTGCCTGCTGCTGGCCCTGAACAGGCTGCAGCTCCTGAGCTGTCAATGGACTCTGCGCCGGCGGGGGCACTTGCAAATTCTTAGGCGAAGACGGAGCCACTGCCTGTTGCTGACTCTGGGCAGACTGCAGCTCCTGAGCTGCCAATGGATTCTGCACCGATGGGGTCACTGGCGGATTCTGAGACGAAGACTGAGCCACTGCCTGCTGCTGACTCTGGACAGACTGCAGCCCCTGGCCTGCCAATGGACTCTGCGCCGGCGGGGTCATTGGCAGACTCTGAGACAAAGACTGAGCCGCTGCCTGCGGCTGGTTCTGGACAGATTGCAGTTCCTGGCTTGCCAATTGACCCTGTGCCGGTGGCGTTACTTGCGAGCCCCGCTGGGCCGGCCCACCTTGCTCCTGCTGGACCAAGGCCTGCTGATTCCGGCGGGCAAGTGCCTCTTTCTCCTCCACGGAGAGAACCGGAGATTGGTGCCCAGTACCATCCATGCCTACAGTTGAACCTGACAGAGTCGGCTCACCGGTCGCGGGAGCCCCCGGAAGCACGGCATTCTGCCCATCGACTGCATCCTCAGGCCCTTGCTCCTCCGTCAGGGCGCCCCGCTCTGTCAACGGCAATCCCGATGGCAAGCTCTGGCCATCAACAGGCAAACCCTGTCCGCCGGAGCCGCCCGGGTTTTGCGCCTGAAGGCTGCCCTGAAACAGCAACTGAAAACTGCCCGGCACACTGCCAGGATAGGCTGCGCCTGCCGATGTCCCGGTTCCCGCAGCTACAGGAGGGGGGGCCAATGTCAGATTCAGCAACGAGACATTGCCAGTGGAAGGTGCTTTAACGATCGCCATGAGGGACTCCTGCGTTCAACTGACAGAAATCCAGCAAATTTAGTGCCAATATCAAATATATTGTGGACGGCGGTGCTGTGAGCGCTCGTCAATTTCCTGCTGCAGCTGCTTGTCTGCCTGGCGCATTTCATTTTCTCGCGCCTTTCGGATCAACTCTTCGATCCCTCTTTCCTTGGCATACATCTGCTGCCAGTGGGCACGCACCTGCTGCAACTGGTCGCGAGCCTGAACCAGCGCCTGTTCCTGCGCCTGTATGGTGGAGTTGACCTTGTGCATAAAGGCCTGCTGTGAATGAAGCGCTCCAATACTCAACCCCTGCTGACCCGTGCGCGTAAACTGCTGCTGATATTCTCCAAGATACTGCTGCAGCTTCAGAATCCCCTGTTCGCCCTGCTCAACGCGTTGCTGAGCATCGGCCAGAAAGCGTTCGGCCTCCTGCCGCTTGCGTTCAGCAACCGCTCGCACCACTTCAAGCCGTTGAGATCGTTTCTTGGCCATGTCTCAGCTCCTCAGGGCACTCGTCGAATACCCGGTTGCGCGGGCGCCGTTGGCGGCTGGGCCGGTGTACTCATCACCATGGCCAGCTCCTGCATTGAGCGCTGCAGCGGCATGGGTTCACTCATGCTCTGCTGCAGATAGGCCTTGATTGTCGGCATCATATCGATTGCCCTGTCTGTTTCGGGATCGCTCCCACGCGCATAGGCACCGACCGAAATCAGGTCCGCGTTCTGACTGTAACGAGAATAGAGCCGTTTGAACTGCAGCGCCAGGTGCAGATGATCCTGGTCGACGATCTGTGGCATGGCACGACTGATGGACGCCTCGATATCGATCGCCGGGTAATGTCCCTGTTCCGCCAGGGAGCGTGACAGCACCACGTGGCCGTCCAGAATGGCACGGGCAGAGTCCGCCACCGGGTCCTGCTGATCATCACCCTCGGTCAGTACCGTATAAAACGCGGTAATGGAGCCACCACCTGTTTCACCATTGCCGGCACGTTCGACCAGCTTGGGCAATTTGGCAAATACAGAGGGTGGATACCCCTTGGTTGCAGGCGGCTCGCCAACGGCCAGCGCAATCTCACGCTGCGCCTGGGCATAACGGGTCAGGGAATCCATCAGCAACAGGACGTTGCAGCCTTGTGCACGAAAAAATTCGGCAATCCGGGTCGTCAGCTGAGCCGCCCTGAGACGCATCAGGGGCGAATCATCCGCCGGAGCGGCCACCACCACCGAGCGCGCCATTCCTTCCGCTCCCAGGCTGTGGTCGATAAATTCACGTACTTCTCGACCACGCTCACCGATCAGGCCAACAACGGTAATTTCCGCTTCGGTAAAACGCGTCATCATCCCCAGCAGGACGGATTTACCAACACCACTACCGGCAAACAGCCCCAGGCGCTGGCCACGCCCCACGGTGAGCAAACTGTTGATCGCCCTGACCCCCACATCAAGCGTCTGCTCGATGGGGTGACGGTGCAAGGGGTTGATGGTTTCACCGGCCAGCGTCACCAGATCATCAGGCGCCAAGGGCCCCTTGCCATCCAGTGGCCGACCAATCCCATCAATGACACGCCCCAGCAAGCCAAAACCAACCGGGACCAGACTGGCACCCACCCGCGGGCGCACGGCAGCCCCTGGCGCCAGACCATCCACACTGTCCAGCGGCATCAGGTAGATACGATCACCGGCAAAGCCCACCACTTCGGCTTCAACCTCACCTGCATCCTGCAGCGAAACCATGCAGTAGTCGCCCAGCGCAACCTTCAACCCGACCGCTTCCAGCGTCAGGCCGATCAGGCGCGTCACTCGCCCTTCCACATCCGGGCGCGGCAGGTCGTAATCAATCTGGCGATAGCGGCTCAGGCGCTGTGTCAGGTCCAGCATGGCAGGATACCGGGGTTATCAATCATCAAGATCGGGACGCTTGATCAGGCGCGCACGCAGCTGGTCCGCGACCTGACTGAAACGCTGTTCAATCTGGTAGTCCACACGGCAGGTACCGCTTTCCACAATGCAGCTGCCCGGCGTCAATTCCGGGTCCGGCTTGAGGCTCAGCGGCAGCTCCGCCAGCAGAGACTCCAGGGCAGCGGCCTGTTCAGGCACAACACGCAATGTCAGGCTGCCATCACCTTCCGGCAGCTGATCCAGTGCATCCTGGACACTGCGTACCAGGACATCAACATTGTGACTCAGCTCGGCCTTGACTGCCGCCTCAGCCAGCTGAATAACCAGATGCACCAGCGCCTCCTCCAGCGATGCGCGCTCCAGCTCCAGCGGCTTCTGCAGCTGCGCGATCAAACTGTCCAGTTGCTGCAGACGCTCCTGAATTTCAGCTTCGCCAGCCGCCAGCCCTTGCTGCAACCCTTCCTGGTACCCTTCGCCGTGCCCCTGTTCGCGCCCTTCCACCAGGCCCTCGGCCCGCCCCTCGCGCCGTGCCTCATCACAGATCTCTTCCCATTGCGACAGGGTCAGCTTCTCGGCAAAGATCTCCTCCTCCACCACCGAAACGTCGATTCCTTCAAGAGGAGAAGGCTGCTTGCGGGCCAGAGCCTGTACCACAGGGGCGTCGCCCCCCATGTCCGGCGGCAGCCAGGGTTGCACGGCAACGGCTTCAGCGGCCCTAATCAGCAGTGGCGGATCCTTTTTCATCAGATCATCTCTTCGCCAGAGCCACCCAGCATGATTTCACCGTCATCCGCCAGGCGGCGCGCAACGGTAAGAATTTCCTTCTGCGCTTCTTCAACTTCAGACACGCGCACCGGCCCCTTGGCATCGAGGTCATCACGCAGCAGTTCAGCAGCACGTTTGGACATGTTTTTGAATATTTTTTCCTGCAGGGTCGTATCCGCACCCTTGAGCGCCAGCACCAGGTTATCCGTAGAAATTTCACGCAGAATGACCTGAATCCCCCGGTCGTCCACATCGACCAGGTTGTCAAACACGAACATCAGGTCAGAGATTTCGCTGGCCATGCCTTCATCATTGTCTCGAATGCCATCCATCAGCTCCGCTTCTATGCTGGAGTCGATGAAGTTCATGATGTTGGCTGCAGAGCGTACGCCACCCAACGTGCGCGACTGGCTCGCCTTGCTGCCGGTAAACTGGGTTTCGAACATGTCGTTCAGTTCCTGCAGCGCCTGTGGCTGAATACGATCCAGTGCCGCAATACGCATCAGGATTTCCAAACGCACCTTTTCATCGAAATGCGTCAGCACGACCGCTGCCTGATCCGGGTCCAGATAGGCGATCACCACTGCCTGAATCTGCGGATGCTCATAGCGCAGCATCTCCGCAACCTGACGCGGGTCCATCCAGCGCAGGGTATCCAGACCGGAGGTGTTGGTACTGAACAGGATACGATCAATCAGCGTCTTGGCTTTTTCCTCGCCCAGTGCCTGGTTCAACATGGCCCGTATGTAACGGTCGTTGTTGATACCAATGCCCGTCTGGTCACTGACCACGTTCATGAAATCGGCCACCACGGACTCGACCCGAGACTGGGGCACGTTGTCCAGCTGGGTCATCGCCTCTCCGATCTTCTGCACTTCCTTGGGGCCAAGGTGTTTCAGAATCTCGGCTGCGTCCGACTCCCCCAGACTGATCAGCAGAATGGCTGCCTTCTCAATATCGCTCAGCTCTGCATCACTGGTCATGATCTATTACCCATTGCCGCACAGCCTGAGCCACTTTTTCCGGGTCTTCCGCTACCATGCTTCGAATCGCATTCAACTGATAATCAAAACTTTCATTGGGTGTGGGCAGCACGCCGCGACTCCCGCCTACACCCAGGGTGACCTTGTCATCCGCAACATCACCGCCTTCCAGGCCTTCCAGGTCAGCCGATATTTCGCCTGCCGGCCCCAGGGTCGTGATTTCTTTCGTTTTGCCGGCATCCGCCAGACTGCGCAGAATCGGGCGCAGCACAAAAAATACCAGAATCAGTACAAACAGTGCTGCCATCACCTGCTTGACCACATCCCAGAACCAGTCCTGCTCCCAAATCTCCGGCTCATCCATGCTGATGGGCTCGTCCGGGACAAAGGGGGAATTCACCACCGTGACACTGTCACCCCGCACGGCGGAATACCCCACCGCGTTACGTACCAAGGTCTGCAGCCGCTGCAGTTCATTTTCGGTCCAGGGTGTACGCTGCTGCCCACCGTCAGGGTTGGCTGATACCAGATCATCGACAACCACCGCCACGCTCAGACGCTTAACCACACCGGTCTGGTAGCGGGTGTAACTGAGGGTACGGTCCAGCTCATAGTTGCGCACCGCCTGCTCACGACTGGACCCCGTGCCAACCGCACCACTGCTGTTGGCTGCAGCCACCGTGCCCGGCTCAATCTGCTCCGGTACCGCATTGGGACCTGGCGGTTGATTGGTCAGCGCACCGGGGACGCCGCGCGCCATGTCCGCAGCCCGTTTCTCATCCAGGGTCTTTTCACTGCGCAGTGCTGGCAGGTCCGGGTTATAAATTTCATCGGCCTGCTCGACCTGAGTAAAGTCGATATCGGTCGACACTTCGGCATGGAAATTGCCGATACCGACCACCGGCTGCAGAATACTGTTGATACGGTTGACCAGGGTCTGTTCAACCTTGCGCGTATACTCCAGCTGCTTGGCCGCCAGCACCACGTCTTCATCCTGGTCACGCGTATTGAGCAGCCGCCCCTTCTGATCGACGACCGTCACATCCTCGACGGCCAGTTCCGGGATACTGGATGCCACCAAGTTGGCAATGGCCGCTACCTGATCACGCGCCAGGCTGCGACCGGAGAACATTTCGATAAAGACGGACGCACGCGGCTTGCGCTGATCCCTTACAAACACGGATTCTTTGGGCAGTGCCAGGTGCACTCGCGCCGAGCGGACAGCCAGCAGGCTGCTGATGGTACGCGCAAGCTCCCCTTCAAGACCACGCCTGAAGCGGGCATTTTCCATGAACTGGCTGGTTCCCAGCCCCTGCTCCTGCTCCAGCAGTTCGAAGCCCACCGTCTTGTCCGAGGTGAACCCCTCTGACGCCAGTTTCAGGCGCGCCTGATGCACATGCTCCTCGGGTACGAGGATGGCACGACCATCGGCGTCGAATTGATAGGGCACGCTATAGAGTTTGAGCTGCTCGATGACTTCATTGGCATCGGCAAAGTTGAGATTCGAAAACAGGACTCGATAGTCCGGTTTTTGTGACCACAGCACCACGGCAAAGCCAATGGCGATACTGGCCGCCAACCCGATCATCAAACCAAGCTGGCGTAATATCCCCAGGCTGTTGAAACCAGCCATAAGGCTGCCCTTGCCGCTTAACTGTGCTGCCGTGTTATCCATTCAAGTCCTGACCACACCCGACCATCAGATCGGCATTTTCATTACATCTTCATAGGCAGTTACCAGGCGATTACGTACCTGAGTCATGGCCTGGAAGGCGACTGAAGCCTTTTGAGCCTGAATCATGACCTGAGGCAGGTCCACGGCAGGATCACCCTGCTCATAGGCCGTACGTAAACGAGAGGCTTCCATCTGGTGTTCATTGACTTTATCAACAGCACTCTTAAGCAAGTCAGCAAAGCCGCTGCTGTCGGTCTTGCTGATCCCCGAGACCCGAACTTCCGGGGTCTGTATCGGACCGACCCGATGCATGTCTTGATGCATATCCTGGCGAATCGCTCGCATCTGCGACAACAGGCCATTGATGTCAGCACGCTCAACCATGCCCTCTCCCTCCTGTGCGGCAAGATTTTGACATTATAGAGACTCCCTCTGCCTCATCAAGCGAGGATCAGCCGTAGACGACAATATACTGACGATGCTCTGAGATTCAATACACCCCATAGAGCAGCAAAAAGCGGGCCAAAAGGCCCGCTCACTGAATGATACCCGTTTTCCTGTTCAGTAGATATCGCTGGGCGTTTCGCCGTATTTCAAGCGCACATACATCAAGGCCACCGTGATGGCATCACCCAAAGCCGTATGCCGCTCCAGAATGGGGATATCCAGTTTGCCTGCGATGGTATCGAAACGCAGGTCCACATCGCCCCCTACATGTTTCCACTTGATGATGTCGTGGTACACATGCGACAGCTCAATGGCCTTGTTAGGCAAACCGAAACCGTACTGAGGCCGCAAGAACTTGTCCAGCATGCGCACATCGAAGTTGACGTAGTAACCCAGTATAGGTCGATTGCCCACGAACGCCAGCACCTGTTCCAGTGCATCTTCCAGCTCGATGCCGTCAGCCAGATCACTGGCTCTCAGCTTGTGGATTTTGATGGAATCACCACTCAGGCTGGCCGGTGGCTTGAGTTTGATATCCAGCCGTTCGCTGGTAATGACCTTGCGGCCCTTGATCCTGACAGCTCCTATCGACAGGATTTCCGCTTTCTTCACGTCCAGACCGGTGGTTTCGCAATCCAGTGAAACCAGTTCGTCCCCCTTATAGGGCTCGAACAGCTGGGCCCAGGGGCCTTCCCGGTGTTCGCGTCGCTCCTTGTAGCGCCTGATCGAGCGCGGAATGATCATCAGTATCAGCCTCCCAGATGATAGCGCATTGCCAGATGTTTCTTGAATCCCTTCACAACATGCAAGGCGTCCCGCAGCAGGTCTCGCTCCAGCTTGTTCAGCTGCTGCAGGTCGATCTGGTTGGGCGTCGGGTCCTGCCCGCTCAGACTGTCTTCAGCCCGGAGAATCTGCTGCCGCAGACGCAACTGGATAAACAGTGCTAGCGCTTCCGACAGGTCACTGCCATGCTGGGCCTGCATAATGCCCTGCTCAACCAGAGTTTCAATGCGCTGGAACGTGTTGGTCTTCAGGATACGATGCTCCAGCGCCATAGTGCGAATACCATGCACTATCGGGAAGACCCCCCCTTTCTTGATATCCAGTTGCCCCTTGTCCTTAAGGTTGCCGAAGAATGTCAGCGGGGTATCAAATTCCACGGCCGCCCGCGCAAAGTGGGAGAAAAAGACGTCATTGTTACGCAGGTGGCGCAGGAACCAGTTGCGCGCTACTTTGAACAGCGCCTCATTGCCGGCCACCGGCTTGGCATCCACCGAAATGGCCAGGCTCATCAGTGCGCTGCCATCACAGGTTGCCGCCCAGTCACCCAGCTTTTGGGTCCAGTCACCCACTGAGTTGACCCACTCGGGATTGGATACCATGATTTTGCCGGGACAGGGCGGAAAACCGAACGAAATCAGATTTTCACTGAATTTGTTCATGGTTTGCTGCATCTCGGGCCAGGCCAGATTTTCACGGTAGATCAGCGCATTGTCCTGATCGGTCTTCATGATCTGCTCGCCACGCCCTTCCGACCCCATCACGATCAGGCAGACATGTGGCTGCATATCGGCCGGGATGGTCAAGTCGAACAGTTTGGAAATGATGCGACCGTTCATCGCGGCCAGCAGGTCCATGGTAAAGCGAATCTTGACCCCGGACGAGATCAGCGCCTTGATCAGGTCATTCAGCCCCTGAGCGGCTTCCCGCAGCTGCTCAATCGTCCCTGCCCGTTCAATGCGCAGACCAATCACATGAGAGTGGCTGGAGAAATAGCTGAGCACGTCGGTCAGCTCCACGACTCCGGCCATGGTCTGCCCCGCCATCACCACAACACGCTCGATCTGCTGCTGGGTCATCATGACCAGGGCATTAAACAGGTAGTCCTGGTGATCGATGGTCACCAGGCGAAAACTGGCAATCTGCGCGACATCGCTATCCATGGACAGCTCGTTGATCACGACTGCATCCAGCAAATCCGTGCCGGTCACCATGCCATAGCGCCCACCACGGCGTACCAGCACACAGTCCGCCTTGTGGGTACGCATCAACGCTGTCGCCTGCTTGATGCTGGTGCCTTCTTCAACGACCAGCGGCTCACGCACGGTAGCATCGGTGATCTTGGCCAGCATGAATTCGGCCATATCCTGAGTGCCGCCATGCTGAGCCACGATCTCACGCTTGACCGCAAGGTTCTGCTGAAAGTAGTCGGCAAACTGCGCATTGCTGGCAATCAGATCCAGCAATGACTGGGTAGGCAGGATGTGGCAGATCGTTTCCTCCTCTGCCACAAAATTGTGAATGGCCTTGCCACGCACGACCGACCAGCCACCAAAATAGTCCTCGTTTTCATACTGCACAAAAATGTGCTGGGTGCGATTTTCATCTTCGGTATCGGCGGCTTCGCTTTCACTCACGCGCCCCTTGAAGATAATAAACAGCCCTTCCGGTTTTTCACCGGCGGCAATGATGGTTTCGCCCTTCTGGAAATAGCCGATATCCAGATGAGACGCCAGCAGGCCCTGCTCGTCTTCATTCAGCAGGCTGAAGGGGATGTTGTCCATTTTGAACGCATCAGGCATCCACGCTCTCCTCATCACGTTCTGAATCAGGATTGATTGGGGAGGCGACGCCTCCCCGACGAGGGTTGTTGCCGATCCGGCCTAGTGCGCGTGTGCTTCAGCCGCACCACGCGGGATACGAATATCCTCGATGATATGACGAATTTCCTGCGGCGGTGCCGGTGTCAGCGTCGCCACAACCATGGCGACGATGAAGTTGAGCAACATGCCCACGGTACCGAAGCCTTCCGGCGAAATGCCGAACAGCCACTGATCCGGCGTACCGCCCAGGAACTTGAAGTAGACGATGTAGGCAATGGTGACACCCAGACCAACCAACATGCCGCTGATGGCGCCCTGGGTGTTCATACGGGTGCTGAAGATACCCAGTACAATCACCGGGAATACGGAGGAAGCCGCCAGGCCAAAGGCCAACGCCACCACCTGAGCCACAAAACCGGGGGGATTGATACCAAAATAGCCGGCAATGATAATCGCCACAATCGCCGCCAGGCGGGCGTAAGTCAGCTCCTGCTTGTCGGTGATGTTCGGATTGATGGTTTTCTTCATCAGGTCATGCGAGATCGACGTCGAAATAACCAGCAGCAAGCCTGCTGCGGTCGACAGCGCAGCCGCCACGGCACCCGCTGCCACCAGCGCAATCACCCAGTCCGGCAAGTTGGC
>Ga0193951_1001203_pt1 | contig 11583 bp, 13 predicted proteins | sample BB_2_MG_FD_140370 | JGI IMG/M metagenome (GOLD analysis project Ga0193951, IMG submission 140370) | Microbial mat bacterial communities from the Broadkill River, Lewes, Delaware, United States - BB_2_MG | ecosystem: Environmental > Aquatic > Freshwater > River > Microbial mats | place: USA... | reverse complement strand
TCCCTCTTCCCCATTTGAAGCGGATACAATAAGGTTAACAAATGCACCGAGAAAAGAATAAGTTAATTCTCGTACTTCATTTTCATCTTCTACATATAATATATTGATATCTTTTAAAAAACCTTTATCCATTTAGTACATCCTACTTAAAAAATCTAAGAGCATTTTCTAAATCCTCTTTTGTATCTATACCAAAACTATTAGACTCAACATGAACCATATTAATTTTACAACTATTAGAGATCGCTCGTAATTGCTCGAGCTTTTCAGTCTCTTCTAAAAGAGATTCTTTAAATGAACAAAAATCATTTAGACTCTTTTTTGTGAAACCATAGATTCCTAAATGACCTTTATAGTTCGCACTATTATAGTGATCTCGATGATATGGTATTTTACTTCTTGAAAAATAGATAGCATCTCCACTATCATCACAAATAACTTTTACATGATTTGGATCATCTGCCATCTCTGAATTTATATCTTTATAACAACTTACCATTGTAAAATCTCTGTCTTTTAACTCTTTAACTTGATTTATAACAGCTTGTACAACTTCAGCTTCGATAAAAGGTTCATCAGCTTGTACATTAACGACTATTTCATCATCATCCAAATTTAAAATATTTACAGCTTCATTTATTCTATCTGTTCCACTTTGGTGTTCAGTTGAAGTCAAAACTGCTTTTATATCGTGTTGTGTTGCTAAGTCTACAACTTCTTGTGAATCTGTAGCTATTACTACATCATCCAAAATACTTACTGCTTTTGCTGTTCGTATAACCATTGGTAAACCAAAGATATCTACTAAGATTTTATTTTCAAATCTACTACTATTTAATCTTGCTGGTATTATTATCATTTTCTATTCCTATTGGTAAATTTATTGTAAAAGTTACAATATTATTTTTTTTATTTATCACTTCTATTTTTCCATTTAAGTGAAGCTCTATAATTATCTTTGATATATATAAATTTAAACCTACACCATTTTTTTCATTTTTTGTACTAAAATAAGCATCAAATATTTTATCTATAATTCCTAAATCAATGTTTCCCCCATTGTTTGACACTTCAATTATTAATCTATCTTTTTTATTTGTTAAATAGGTGTTATAAATAATAATCTTTTCTTCATCATTCGTCAATTTGGATACTGCATCATAAGCATTATCTAATATCGTAATTATAGATGTTTCCAACTCCCTAGGATAGGTATTAAATTCTATATTTTCTTTGTACTCTCCTGTGATCAATTCAGGAGGAATAGTAGATTTTTGAATTGCATTTTTAGAAATCTGAGCAATATTGACATTCAGTTTTGTACTTTTTAGTTCTGTGATTAACTGAAATTTACCAATAATACTTGACAGATTTTCAATATTATCTCTCATTGATTCTAAAATAGGTACAGCTTCATCTTTTTTCACTTCATCATCTGAAAACTGGTAAGAAAACAATAAATCTTGTGCTTCAAGTGAGATATTGTTAAGAGGTTGTCTCCACTGATGTGCAACAGTCCTCAAGGTATCTCCCATAATTTTCAATTTAACTTCATTTTCTCCTATAGTTTCTTTTAATTCTAAAGTATTTTTTTCTAAACACACCTCATTTGTCATATCAAACATTACAGCTGAATACCCTGTAGTATCACCATATTTATTTTTCATAGGTTTGATAATTATATCAACCCAAAAAGTATCACCATATTTATTTACAGCCTTAACCACACCAGTATATTGAGATTTTTTTTCTATATCATTCCATATTTGCTCATCTAAGTCTTTTTTAATTACGGAAGGATGTATTATACAACTATAATGCTGACCAATTAACTCTTCAACAGAAATTAAAGTTAATCTACAAAAGGCCTCACTCGCTTTATTTATCATTCCGTCATTATCAAAGTGAGCTTGGATTACATATTTATCAAAAATTTCATGATCAGATATATTTTGTGTTATATCATTTGCATTTATAACTATATGTTCTTTATTTGACATCAGCTTAATAGAGATGTCAAGATATACTAATTTTTTATCTTTTCGTAAACACTCTACACGAATACTATTTGTATATTGGTTTTCATAATTTTTTATTATTAAATCTTTAAATTCAATTCTATCTTTTTGAGATAATAAATCTTCAAACTTCATATTTAATAATTCATCTTCATCAAATCCTAAAATAGGTTTAAAAGCATGATTTACATAAATAAATTTACTCTTGGAATCAATGATACCTATTCCACTCCAAGAATTATTTATCACTTCTTTTAAAACTTGATTACTTTTAGAGACTTTATTAGTAGATGACATTATGTTACCATTTCCCCTTTAATTATTCTCTAGTTATACTTATTTTAGCATATTTTTGCTTAGGAATATAAGATAAAGGAATAAGAACACTTTGCCTATTTTTATACCCTTTGTGAGGGATAGTTAATCTTTTTGAATCTATACTAATAGTATTATAAAATATAATATCAATATCCAATGTTCGAGGAGCATCTTGAAAACTTCTTGTTCTTTTAAATCTGTATTCATATCGTTGAAATGCATTTAAAGATTCAATAGGTGATAAATTTGTTCTCAAAACAATAATAGCATTCAAAAAATCGTCTTGCTCTAAAAAACCAAATGGTGGATTTTGCAAAAGTGGAGAACTACTCTCTATGATAAATCGAGAATCCATTTTTAACATCAAAAATAATTGATTAAATCGTTTTGTCACATTCCCTATATTCCCACCTATTCCAATAGTCACTGTATTGATTTTTTTATTTTTATAAGTTATTTTTTTATTGTTAGCTAGATATGGGAAATGGTTATTGAAATAAAGTTTTAAATCATTATTAATTACCTTGATCATTCTTTGTATTCTCCTCTTCACTCGTTTTATTTGAAATACCATAAATAAAACTAAATACTTCAGACACAGCTTGATATAACTCTACAGGTATCTCTTGGTTTAACTCTATTTGACTTAACATATTTACTAAATCTTCATCTTTTTTAATAGGTATGCCATTTTCTTCTGCAATTTTTATTATATTTTTGGCAGTTTCACCTTTACCTTGTGCTGTAACTAAAGGTGCATTGTCTTTTTCTTTATCATATTGTAGCGCTACTGCTTTTTGTTGTATATATTTTTTTTCTAACAATGTTTATACCTTTATGTCTAAACCAAAATCTAAATTTTGATTCGATCCATATGCTTTTAATTCTGATGAGTTTTTTGACTCATTATTATTTAAATCAAAAATATTTAAAGTTAATATTGATAAACCTAAAGAATTTATTTGTACACGCAATTTTTGCAAAGCATCTTGAATCATCATTTTAAACTCTTGTTGTTCAACTCCTATATTGATGTTTAATCCGTTTGTTTTATCTAATTGTAGGAGTATTTTCAAGTCACCTTTTTCCTTTAATGAAAGATGAATTAAACAAGAAAACTCTTCATTATTTTTATTATTAAATTTAATATCAACATCTTCTAAGTCATCTTGTAAAAAAGCCATATACGAGTGGCTTGAATTTGAGGCATACGAAGAGAGTTGATAATAATCAATTTGTGAAAGTAATTTATCAACATTATTTTTAAACTCTTGAGAAATTTTGTCATTATTGTTTTGCAGTTCAATACTCTCTTTTATTTGTAATATTACAGTTTTTACATCACCCGTTATATTCTTTATAATACTTATATTATTCTTTAATAATTCTTGAATATTAGCAGTGGATACTTTGTCAATAACTTTACTAGTTTGTTGCACTAATTCTCTTACTAAGTTGATTTTTGTTTCTGTATTTTTTTCATTATTTAAAGTTTCTATCTTAAATTCTATTTTTTTTATGTCAGTTTTCACTTCAGTTATATTATTTGATTTTATATTTTCTAACTGCTCTTTAATAAATAAAATAGTTTTATTTACACTAAGGAAACTATTATTTAAAATATTATTTTTTACCTGTTTTACTACCTCTTTTAAATTATCTGTTATATCATTTTGCATACCTACATTTTGAAATTTCTGTTCTAAAACTTTGATTTCTGATAATACAATTTTAAGTGTATTTAATGGTTCTGCAATTTTACTATTTCCTTGACTTGCTATCTCAATTTTTTTTAAAATATTTTGTACATCTTGTTTAATCTCATTTTTTATACTACTTGTAATGTTTACATTTTTTTCTAACATAATATTGTTTTTTATTTCGTTAACACTATTTTGAATTTTTGAAGATTTTAAATCACTAGTATTATTGGATAATGATGATTTATCAATACTTTCTAAAATTTTTAATTTATCAGTTAATTGAGTCAACATACTTTTAAGATTTGAAGATACAGATTCATTTGACTTTGCAAGTTTAGACTCTAAAAATATTCCATTATTTTGCAGTGATGATTTTAATATTTTTTCATCTATATTTTTTATATCCAATAAAGAGTTTGATAAAGATGCTGTTAATTTTTCTAGCTTAGGTGTATTTATCAATTCTGATTTAATAGAAGATATAATCTGCTTGATGTCAGAAGATATGTTTTTATATTTTAAAGAATGTTTACTGGTTTCTAATAAGCTTACAACTTCTGTTTTGTTTTTAGCACCGACAGCTATATCTTTAAATAGTTGACTCAACAGAGTTTGAATACCTTTATCTTTTGCTACTATTGACAGATCTATTTTTCCATCAACAGACAGTTTTTCAATTTTAGCTTTTATAGTTGGATCTACTTTTGTCATCAAAGTATTTAAAAATGTATTTGTATTTATATTCATAATCACTTATTCTATCATTATATCAATTAACATTAACAAAACTTAATGTTAATACAACATTAGATATAATGTAACAAATTATCATAAAATTATGGAGCACGCAGTGACATTAAAAGAACAACTAAAATCAGACTTAAAAGACGCAATGAAAGCAAAAGAGATTCAAAAAAGGGATTCAATACGAACTATTAATACTATGATCAAACAAATTGAAGTTGACGAAAGAATTGAACTTGATGATGCTAAAATAATACAACTTATTCAAAAAGGGATCAAACAAAGAGAAGAAGCAATTCTTCAATTTCAAGAAGCTAAAAGAGATGACTTAGTAGCAAACGAACAGCAACAAATTGATATCTTTAATTTATATTTACCAAAACAACTAACAGATGAAGAGTTAGAAGCTGTAATTCAATCTATCATAGATGAAGTTGGTGCAACAAGTATGAAAGATATGGGGAAAATAATGAATCCTGCAAAAGAAAAAGTTGGTGGTAGTGCCGATGGAAAAAGAATTAATCAAGCAGTAAAAAAACTTTTATCATAATAGAGGACAATTTATGAATAGTATTTCAAGTATTTCAAAACAAACTATAGAAAATATTTTAAAAAATAATGAAGCACCTACTCCTGAAGTGTATAGTAAAGAGTTTTGCAAATTAGCTAAAAAAATCAATTTATCTACTAAAGAGTGTGAGTATTTTAAAAAAACACTATCTCTTATAGAAAAAGAAGAACTTGATTCAAATAAACATGAATCAATTTATGACTTAGTAGATATTTTGGTTCAAAGAATACCTAAAAAAAATCTTCAAAACATGTCAGAATTATTACAAAATTCTATGAAACCATCCATCTCCTTATCTATTGGTGATGATTTACAATCATTTTGTATCCAAATAGGAGATTCACCATCTTTAATATTTGAAGAATCTATTCAACATGAGATGGCAAAATATATTCAAAATAGATTTAATGTTGACCAACAAATACTTTCTCAAAAAACAGCAGATATTGCCAGATTAGTAAGTTTAATGAACAAATACCTTGGTGATGCAATTGAGAGCAATAATGATGGTTCTACAAATGTTAAAAATATTAAAATTGAGATAGAATCTATTTGTCCAATTAAATCAACACGAGAAGATTTAGGAAAATTACAAAATAAACTTGTTGAAGCAGCAGTAACAATTGAAAATGAAATGTCAAATGTAAATAAAAATTTAGAATCAGGACAAAATGATGTCTTAATTTTAGAGAAAAAAGTCAAATCATTAGAAAAAGAACTCAAAGAAACTAAAGTTGCTAGTAGAAAAGATCATTTAACAGGTGCTTTAAATCGAAAAAGCTTTGAACAAGAGATATTACAAGTTGAAAATAAATTTCAAAAAAATAAAGAAAATTATGCTATTGTATTTTTCGACATCGATCATTTTAAAAAAGTTAATGACACTTATGGGCATGAAGCTGGAGATATTATTCTTAAGACATTTGCCTCACTATTAAATAAACTTACAAAAGATACAGATACTATTGCTCGTTATGGTGGTGAAGAATTTATTGCTTTATTACATTACAATAATTCTTCAGAACTTCACAAATACATTCAACGAATTAAAAGTGTTGTTACAAAAAATAAGTTTATTTATAAAGATAAAAAAATTGAGATTAAATTTAGTGCAGGAGTTGAGATTCGATCAAATTGTAAAACTGCAAATGAAACAATTAGTAAAGCTGATAAATTATTATATGATGCAAAACATAATGGAAGAAATAAGATAATTTTTTGGGATAAAAAAGAGATGTAATTTCTCTTTTTTATTAGTCTTCTAAATCTAAATCTTCTTTATTAAAAAAAGTATTTGTATGAAAATTTTGAAATGCTGCTTTCATAGTTACAAAAATCTTTGGATTTTCTTCCTCTAACTGAGCTAATAATTTTTTTGTACTTGCTCTTGCATGAGGCATTTTCATATGCTCTCGATCCTTTTCAGTAAGTCTCATACCAGGACATCCTTCATCACCAATTACATGAACTTCATTTGTTTCGGCAAATGCTCTTAATTGTCGTTCTCTACACATAATAAGAGGTCGTATTACCATCAATCCATTTTCTGCTTTATAAATTGGAGGCATAGCTCTCATTGCACCATTGTAAAAAAAGTTCATAAAAAAACTCTCCATAGAATCATCTAGATGATGTCCAAGAGCAAGTTTATTAAAGCCATTTTCTAAAGCATGCGTATAGAGATATCCCCTTCTCATTCGTGAAATTAAACTACACAACGAACTATTTTTTCTCACTTTTTCAACAGATATATCAAAAATATTTGTTTCTACTATTTCATGTTGTATATCATGTTTTTTACAATGATCAGCAAGGAAAGCAACATTTTCCCCCTCCATACCATATGTAATGGTAACTGCCTTAAACTCAAATTTAAAAGGAGCTTTTTGCTGCATTCTTTTTAATGAATGAATTAATGTTAATGAATCTTTACCACCACTAAAACCTATGAGAACTTTATCACCCTCTTTAATAAGATCGTAATTTGCATTTGTTTGACCAACTAATTTTGTAATCTTTTTGCTTATTTCTAACACTATATTATTGCTCTCTTTTATTTTATTTTCTTATTTACTTTTTACAGATACTTTTTCTTCGATATTTACTTCTAAACTTTTTCTAGCTCTATATAATAAATGGTCTCTTGTATCATTGTCATAGTAATGGGCCAAACCACAGTGAAATCTAACTACTATTTGAGTATCGATTTTTTTTGCATGTAAAAGTCTAGCCACTAAATCTGTGATATTTACATCTGATGAGTTGGGAAGTATTAAATAAAATAATCCACTATTTTCATAATAAATTACATCAGTAGTTCTAATAGTACTTCTAAAGTGTTTTTTAAATGCTTTTACAACTAAATCTCTTTTTGCTTCCGTTTTTAACTTTTCCGTTAAATCTTTAAAGTCATCTATAGCGATAATAGCTAAAGAAAATTTTCTATCATATCTTTTTGCAAGTGCCATCTCTCTGTCTAAAACTTGTTCAAAACTGAAAGAATCTTCTTGAATTTTTTCACTTTGAGTGTTTAAAACTTTATTTTCTCTTTCAAATAATGTTACTTTTCTTTCAAGCATAAAATTTTCATGTTTTATTTTTTCAACGGCCTCCTTCATCTCTTCAACAGACTCTTTCATTTCTATCATCTCTGTTGTTTCTTGACCTTTAATCTCATTTGTTATTTGAGCGTGTGTTGTTGCTTGATTTATAATATGAGATTTTAATTTTTTGAGTTGTTCTTTTTCTTTATTTTTTAAATCTGTTACATCAACGATAGTTAAAATACCGTATTGCTTATCTTGATAATTTAAAACTTGTCCACTCACAAAACCTGCAAAAAGTTTAGAGTTTGATTTCTTAAACATTACATCATGATAACTAGAATCATTATTTTTAATTGTAGTTAATATTACATCTCTTTCATCTAAAGGGAGAAATTCTTCTACATTTTTTAACACAGCTTCATCTTCTTCTATTTCAAACTTTGACAATGCAGCGTTATTCATTAAAACAACTTTGTTATTTTCATCTGATATAATTATAGATTCAGTTACATAGTTATATATTTTTCGTAATTCTTCTAATTCTATATTAATATTTTCCATCAGTTATGCCTTTCCTTTTGCACTTTGAATTGTGTTCACATAATCATAGTTAATTTGTATTTTCTTCTCTTTAGGTAAGTTATTTGATAATTTATTTAAAATATTATTAAAGTCTTCAAACAGATAATTTGCCATACTTCCAGGAATAGAATTAATTTCATTTAAATAAACTTCACCATCAACAACAAAAAAATCACATCGGATAAGTGCTCCTTCAAATGTAATATTATAAACTTTTTTAAAGTTTTCCTGTAGTTTTTCCACTAAAGAAATATCAATATCTGCATTTGCCACAACATCACTTCTATTAAAATCTAAATATTTTTTTTCAAAATCTAAAAATTCTTCTTTTTGAGGTTCTTCAACAATTGAAAAAACAAATTCACCATCGATTTTTGTTCCCGCAAGATTATATTCTTTGACACAATTAATAAATGGTTCAACAATAATTTCATCATCAAATTCAAAAGCAACATCAAGAGCGTAATCTAATTCTTCTTTTGATTTTACTATAGACACACCGATACTACTTCCCAAACGCACTGGTTTTATAATCACTGGAAAATTATCTATACTTATTTCATCATTTTTTGTAAAATATTGATATGCTAAAGTTTTAACATTTACAGAACTACTATATGACTTTGTCAAAAATTTATTACAACTCACTACACACGCTTCTACACGAGGTCCAATAAATGGTATATTAAAAAATTTAAACATTCCTGCCAATACTCCATCTTCACCATCACCACCATGGATAAGATTTAAAAGAACATCAAATTCTAAATTTGTTGTTTTAAATAAGCCTTTTTTTGTAAAAGTATTATTAGTTAGTTGTAATTTATCACATTTTTTATAGTCTCCAGAACTAAAAATATTTGATTTAATTGTATCTGTTGGGATATGATAAAATTCTCTATTTTTATCAACAAAAATATATACCAGTTCATTTTTTAAAACTTTTTTCATAGTAATTGAACTCACGATACTTATCTCATGTTCAAAGCTTTGTGCTCCAAATACTATTGCTATTTTTTTACTCATATATTCCCTACTTATCTTTGTAATTTCTTTAATGCTTCTTTAACAATTCCTGATACATCTGTTTGTGTACAAGAAGTTAAAGCTTTATTTATTTGATCTTTTTTAAAACCTAAAGACTCCAATGCCATTACAGCTGCTGCTGCATTTTCACCAAAATTATTTTCATTATTATCTTCACCAGAAATAACAAAACCACTAAGTTCTACCAAAATTCTACTCGCACCTTTAGGTCCAATTCCTGGAACTCTTTTCAACATAGCTACATCTGAAGTTTCAACAATCTGCGCAAAACTACTAGGTGTAAAAGTACTACATATTGCCATAGCAGCTTTCGGACCTACACCATTTATTTTTATAACTGTATCAAAAAGTTTTTTTTCATTTGGATCTAAAAAACCATATAGATTATTACTATCTTCTTTTATTATTTGTGTTGTATGTAATCTCACATTTTCTTCTATAATTGCAGAACTACAATTTATGGAAACAAAAACCTCATAAGTTAAACCCTGTACATTTATATGTACAAGCGTTGGCTCTTTTTTTACGACTTTACCTTCTATTCCTACTACCATTATCTCTTTTCTTTAATAGATTAATTATTTATATTTTAGTTCCAATTATAACATATTGTTTCTTTATTATATTTAATTATATATTCTAATAAATTTTATGAAAAATAATCTATTTATTAATTTAGTTTATTGTAGAATTTTTTGTAATTTAATTTATAATATATATGAAATGAGGAATATTCTATGCCAAATAAAGAACTAAATATAATTGAACAGTTATGTGAAGTGATAGAAGAATCAGAACAAATGTCTATTGAAGTAATGGATCATTTAGATATAGTATTAGAAAAACTTAATTTATTGAAAGATAGTAAAGAGCTCGATAATGATATAGATGGTATTAAAAATAATATCTTTATGACATTAGAATCAATGCAAGCGCAAGATGCTCATAGACAGAAAATTGAAAGAGTCGTAAACAATTTAGATCCAGAAAATGGGAAGTTTGCAAGTAGTGCAAAACATATTTCAGGAGATAACAATGATGCTGAATTGGTTGATGATGATGAATTAGCTGCCCTTATTGCAGCTGCAAATGCTTAAAGATTGTGATTAAACACAATCTTTACACTTACCGTTTACAATAACATTATTTACTACATATCCATCTAGTTTAACATCTAAATTACTAAGACATTCTATTTTGTTACAATTTAAACATACAAAATGTGCATGTGGAATTAAGCGTAATTCAAAATACCTTTTTTTATCATTTGATTCGAAAGAATTTAATATCCCCTGCTCCTCAAATTTTGCTATATTTCTATAAAATGTTGCTTTATCCATTGATATATTAGATTTTATATCTTCATAACTTAATGGTTTTTTAGCCTCTTGTAGTATCTCTAAAAGTGCAATTCGAGCAGAGGTAAGTTTGATTTTTTTGTTTTTTATTATTTCTTCTATTTTCATAGTAGAAGTATATCATATTTTTCTTTATGCAACTAAGTTGCATTTAAGAGATTCTAATATACAATTCAAAAAATGCAACTTAGTTGCAAAAAGGAAACTAATGAAAAAATTAATATTGACAGCATTTATAGGATTAACTTCTTTTGTTTATGCAAATGTAAACGCAGTAGTAAGCATACTACCACAACAAACATTTTTAGAAAAAATAGGTGGAGATAAAGTGAATATTACACTTATGGTTAAGCCAGGGAGCTCACCTCACTCTTATGAACCAAAACCATCTCAAATGAGAGATATCAGCAAAGCTGATGTTTACTTTTCTATTGGTGTAGAATTTGAGCACACATGGTTAGAAAAATTTAAAAGTCAAAATAAATCTATGCTCATAAAAGATATGGGACAAGGTATTATTAAAATTGAGATAGAAGAGCATTCACATCATGATGAACATGAAAAAGAAGCGCATCATAAGCATGCGAAAGATGACCATCACGAAGAAGATAATATAGATCCACATATTTGGTTAAGCCCTAAAAATGTTAAAATCATAGCACAAAATATTTTTGCAACATTATCTCAAATAGATAG